>JACCDN010339614.1_pt1 | contig 12751 bp, 10 predicted proteins | sample 7441691 | NCBI WGS metagenome assembly JACCDN01 (sample SAMN15323439, study PRJNA562643) | freshwater metagenome | isolation source: river surface water | place: USA:Blue River Watershed | collected 2017-08-16 | reverse complement strand
TTAATTTCGAGCCTTAATTAAAAGCGCAACCGAATCTTATGGCTGAAGTGATTTTAATGCCCCGCTTAAGTGATACAATGACCGAAGGTGTTATTGCAGCTTGGCACAAAAATGTGGGCGATGCGGTAAAAAAAGGTGATTTATTAGCTGAAATCGAAACAGATAAAGCAACCATGGAGCTTGAAAGCTACCAAGAGGGTGTTTTATTGCATATAGGTACTACAAAAGGAGGCAAATTGCAAGTCAATGATTTGCTAGCCATTATTGGTAAAGCGGGTGAAGATGTTGCTTCACTAATAGCATCTGTTGGAGCGGGTGCACCTGCTGCAGCGCCAGCTACGGAATCTGCGCCAGCGGCTACTGCTGCTCCAGCTGCAAGTTCTGCAGTTGATGTGGCAGCTATGGACGAAGTGGTACTCATGCCACGCTTAAGCGATACCATGACTGAAGGGGTAATTGCTGGATGGCAAAAAAATGTTGGTGATACTGTAAAAAAAGGGGAAGTGTTAGCGGATATCGAAACCGATAAAGCAACCATGGAACTTGAAAGTTATAAGGATGGTATTTTATTATACCAAGGCGCAAAAGCGGGAGAGAAAATTTTAGTAAACGATTTACTTTGTGTGATTGGTGCTGCTGGTACAAATGTGGATGCAATTGTTGCCGCTGTAAAAAATGGCGCAACCGCTCCAGCCCCTAGCGCTGCTGCACCTGCATCAAGCCCTGCTGCAGCTTCAGCTGCTCCGGCTCCAACAACTACTTCTGCTCCTGCAGTACAGGTTGTTGTTAATGAAGGACGAATTTTTGCAAGCCCGCTTGCAAGAAAAATGGCAGAAGAGCGTGGCATCGATTTAAAATATGTAAAAGGTACTGGCGATAATGGACGTATCACCAAATTTGATATTGACGGATATGTTCCAACTACTGCATCTGCATCAACCACTCTTGCAGTAAGTGCTTCTGGTCCTGCAGTTCAAGCTGCACACCAAGGTGTCGTAAGTTTTGATGATCAGCCGGTTTCTCAAATGCGCAAAACCATTGCGCGCCGATTAAGTGAAAGCTTATTTACGGCTCCACATTTTTACATCACCATGACTATTGATATGGACGCAGCTGTTGCAGCGCGTGCAAAAATTAATGAAGTGGCTCCTGTAAAAATTAGTTTCAATGACATGGTTGTTAAAGCAACAGCACTTTCATTAAAACAACATCCAAAAATTAATAGCAGCTGGCTTGGTGATTCTATTCGCACCAACCATCATGTAAATATTGGTATTGCAGTTGCAGTAGACGAAGGTTTACTTGTGCCAGTAGTACGTTTTGCAGATACCAAAACACTTAGTGAAATTGGTGTTGCTGTAAAAGGTTTTGCGCAAAAAGCAAAAGATAAAAAATTACAACCTGCCGATTGGGAAGGCAGCACATTTACCATTTCTAACTTAGGTATGTTTGGCGTAGATGAATTTACGGCCATCATCAATCCACCAGATGCATGTATTCTTGCAGTGGGTGGTATTGCACAAGTACCTGTTGTAAAAAATGGCCAAGTAGTGCCTGGTAATGTAATGAAAGTAACCCTCAGTTGCGACCACCGCGTTGTGGATGGTGCAGCCGGAGCCGCTTTCTTACAAACCCTTAAGTCGCTGTTAGAAGAGCCTTTAAGAATGCTTGTATAATTTTTCAGCCATTATTTAATCCATATCACATCCTATGGGTGCGCCTGGTGCAATTTCTTTGTGCTTAGGTAAACTTATGTCTTTTGGATGTTCTATGCGGTCTATCAAATATGCAAAATGCGTTTTGTATTTGTTTGCTTTTATTTGATCTAAGCTCCATTTTTTGATCTCAGCTAATTTTTCGGAACAAATTGCCTTTACTTGATAATTGCTTTGTTCCGATTGCGCAACGCCTAGTAACCAGGTCACTAACATTTGTCTTGTTTGAAGGCCTACTAACTCTTCTAATCCCTTGTTGAGTGGCTTTTTAAACAGTTCTGCAACAACTGCATCTATCACTTCTCCAAATCCAATACTAGCGCCATTTGCTTTATTAATTTCCAACCTGTTGGCTCTTTCTGGATTGCATAAAAATGCAAGTTCAAAATCTGCTAGCGCTTCTGCGGCTGCTAGTGGATCAAAACTCATGCCTGTTCTTTTTGCAAAAAGTTCACCACTATAATACATAGGAGGTCTTGGAGGAATTTGCGCAGCAATAAAAGGTGGTATGGTTAAAATGTTTGGTGATAAACATTTCACTGCTACTTGTAATGCGTTTTCTTGCACTGCGTTTGCCAATATTTTTGGTTTTGGCGTTGCATCACCTCTAGTGCTGTAACTATAATCGATGCCACCAATAAGTTTACAAACTGCTTCTAATTGATAGCGGTGGTAATTATAAATAGGTACGAGTACGTCTTCTAATTTTGCAAGTGGTGTGCCCGGTCTAAGGGTATTTTCAGAAAAATTATTCAAAGCTTTTGCTCTAACGGCAAGTGTGTTTTTTAATCCTACGGTTGCATCTTTTTCGTTGTCCCACAAATGTGCATACGGGTGAAAGCCGCTCGCAGCGCGCGCGTCAGCATCTGCAATAAATAAAAGCCCTTGCTTTGTATTCTCTGCTAATAAATTTTGAAGGGCATTATTTTCGTTGGTGCCTGTAGTGAAATCTTGGTATCCATAGATGATGGCTCTTTTATCCCAGGCTCCAATTTCGTTGGTATATACTTTTGAAAAATCCATCTCTCCTTTTTCATTGATAAAAATATTAGGATGCGGATAATCCATTACGGAAGCTCTATCATTATAACTAGATGCATAGTTGTGTTGCAATCCTAACGTATGACCAATTTCGTGCGCAGAGAGTTGACGTAATCTTTGCAATGCGGCTTCTTTCATAGTGTTAGGAACGGGCTTTCCTGTTTCGTAAGGAGCCAATAGTCCAGTAAAAATTAGATAGTCTTGTCTAACACGGAGAGAGCCTAGTGTAACTTGACCTTTTATAATTTCTCCAGTGCGCGGGTCTGTTACAGAAGCCCCGTAACTCCAGCCTCTAGTAGAACGGTGCACCCAATTAATCATATTGTACCTAATATCCATAGGGTCGCAAGTATCCGGTAAAACTTTAATGATAAATGCATTTTTGTAACCGGCAGCCTCAAAAGCTTGATTCCACCAGCGGCCGCCTTCTAATAAAGCAGACCTGATAGGTTCTGGTGTACCATTGTCTAAATAATACACAATAGGTTTAACGGGTTCGCTGAGCTGCGCAGTAGGATCTTTTTTAGCGAGTCGATGTCTCGAAATATACATTTGTTCGATGGGGGTGGTGAAGTCTGAACTATAGTCGAAATACGAAATGCCAAAGTATCCGCTTCTGATATCATATTTTCTTGGTTTGTACTGATTATCAGGTAGTTGAACAAAGGAATAATGCATGCGCAGTGTAATGGCTTCTGGTGAAGGCGTTACACTTGTAACAAACCTACCCGCGTCGGCGCCACCTGTAAATGTTATGGTTGCTTCAAATTCAGAATTAAGCGGAAAGTTTTTTGTATTAGAAAAATACATCGCAGAACGTGGTTCGTTAAACGAATAGGTTCCCTGACGCATGGCTTTAATTTTGTCTGCAACACCATGTGCATCCTTTACAAAAAAGGAGGTTGCGTCCACTAATAAATGACCTGCTTGCTCTTCTTCAATAACAAAAGAGCCAATGGTAGAACTTGCAAAAGATTCTTTTACGGCTCTTTTTTCATTTTTATCGGCGCTACTAGCACGGTAGTCGTAATTGGGTTGAACGAGCAATAATTTCTTTCCAACTCTTTCAAAAAATACAATTTTAGTATCTCCAATTTGTCCTCTGTCAAGCCCTATGTCATTAGATCCTAAACCGGCAGGCAAGGAATTGATGAGTAAAAATTCTTGTCCAATTTTATCAATGTCTAACCATATTTTTCCGGTGGCTTCGTCTACATAAAAAGTAAAAAATCCGAATTGGCGCTTCATGTTTTTTGTTTTTTCAAAAACAGTATTTGCGGTTTGTGTAAATAAAAGCGAAGGAATGATTAGCATGATTAAAAAAAGAAAACGGCGCATGGTTTTGTATTTTGAATTTGAGTAACTGGTAGGTGTAGTTCTTTAAAGGTATAAATAAAAAAAATCCTGCTACTATAAGTAACAGGATTTTTTTTATTTGACGAACTGTTGTTCGGATATTCAATTAAGCGTTTGGCGTTTCTGTTGTTGCTGGCGCTTCAAAAAGCGTAGGGGCTACAACTGGCGCTGGTGCTGCAACTGGAGCAGGAGCTGCTACTTTTTTAGGAGCGGCTTTTTTCACTGCTTTTTTAGGAGCTACCTTTTTTGCTACTGGCTTTTTAGCAACTACTTTTTTAGCAGTTGGTTTTTTTGCAGCTGCTTTTTTAGGAGCTACTTTTTTTACTGCCTTTTTTGCTACTGGTTTTTTTGCAACAGCTTTTTTAGGAGCGGCTTTTTTCACTGCTTTTTTAGCAGCTGGTTTTTTTGCAACAGCTTTTTTAGGAGCGGCTTTTTTTACTGCTTTTTTAGCAGCTGGTTTTTTTGCAGCAGCTTTTTTAGGAGCGGCTTTTTTCACTGCTTTTTTTGCAGCTGGTTTTTTTGCAGCGGCTTTTTTAGGAGCGGCTTTTTTCACTGCTTTTTTAGCAGCTGGTTTTTTTGCAGCAGCTTTTTTAGGAGCGGCTTTTTTCACTGCTTTTTTAGCAGCTGGTTTTTTTGCAGCAGCTTTTTTTGGAGCTACTTTTTTTGCTTTTGCCATGGTATTGTTGTTTGTTTGGGTTAAAAGTTGAGATGTAAAGTTAAAATATATTTCGACAATACATAAAAAATAATTTCATTGAAAACCGCCAGGGTATAAGCCCTGCTTTCATTTGGTCAATTAGTATGTATCTTTGAAAAATGATAGCACAATCTAGCAATCCTAAAAAAACATTGATCATTGGAGCTTCCGAAAATCCGGAGCGTTATAGTTATTTAGCTACAAAATTACTAGTAGCGCATGGGCATCCAGTGGCATGTATTGGTCTAAAGCCTGGTCATATTGATGATACACCCATTGTTACCGGCGAGCCCGTTTTATCAGATATTCATACCATTACATTGTATGTGAATCCCGCGGCACAGCATGCACTAATACCCTATTTATTTTCATTAGCGCCTAAGCGGATTATTTTTAATCCGGGTACCGAAAATGAAGCTTTTGCTATGGTGGCAAAGCAAAAAGGGATTGAAACCATGGATGCCTGCACACTCGTGCTATTAAATACAGGCCAGTATTAGTTCATGTATTAAGCAAATGCTTAACCGCCGTCGCCTGCACTCCAATTGGCCCGGTCTAGTGTACGGTACTGGACGGCTTCTGCGATATGTTCAGGTAAAATATTTGGTGCGGCTGCTAAATCTGCAATGGTCCTACTCACTTTTATGATCCGGTGGTAAGCTCTGGCACTTAAGTTTAATTTTTCCATAGCGGCAGCAAGTATGGCTTTACTTTTTGGTTCGAGCGGGCAATAAATAGCCAATTCTTTATTCGAAATTTGAGCATTGGTATAGGTATTGGCGCAGTGCTCATATCTGGTTTTTTGAATAGCCCTTGCCGCTAAAACCCTTTCTCTAATGCTATTTGATTCTGATACCCGGGTGGTGCGGTCTAGTTCATGATGAGTAACGGGTGTTACTTCTACATGAAGGTCTATGCGGTCAAGTAATGGGCCCGAAACCCTATTTAAATATTTTTCTACGGCGCCCGCCGGACAGCTGCAAGATTTTGTTGGATGATTGAAATAGCCACAAGGGCAGGGGTTCATCGATGCAATCAGCATAAAGTTGGCTGGATAGGTAAGCGACATGCTAGCTCTGGCAATATTTACCATGCGCTCCTCCATGGGTTGACGTAGCACTTCTAAAACAGATCTTTTAAATTCTGGTAATTCATCTAAAAACAAAACACCGTTATGCGCTAATGAAATTTCGCCGGGTTGTGGATGGCTGCCGCCGCCAATCAGTGCAATGTCTGAAATGGTATGATGCGGAGACCTAAAAGGTCTTGAATGCACGAGGTAGGAGCCAGCGGCTAACTTTCCAGCCACACTATATATTTGGGTTGTTTCTAAGGCTTCTGCCACATTTAATGGAGGTAAAATGCTAGGCAGCCTTTTTGCAAGCATGGTTTTTCCTGCACCCGGTGGCCCAATTAAAATAACGTTGTGAGATCCAGCGGCTGCTATTTCTAGGGCGCGTTTAATATTATCTTGTCCACTCACTTCACTAAAATCAATATTGGAAAGACTAGGGTCTTTGTTTAAAAAAGTTTCAGGATTAATTTGGTGGGTGGGGGTGCATGTTCCAGCAGCAAAAAAGTTTACAACTTCTTGTAAATGCGCCACGCCATATACGTTTAGGCCTTTTACCATGGAAGCTTCATTGGCATTGGCAGCGGGTAAAATTATGCCAAGTACATTTTCTTTTTTTGCCCGAATGGCCATGGCCAGTGCACCTCTTATGGGATGAATGGTTCCGTCCAAGCCTAGTTCTCCCATGAGCATGTATTTATGAATTTGTGCTTCTTGCAGGAGTTGATCACTAGCAGCTAATATGCCAATGGCAATAGGGAGGTCAAATGCGGACCCCGTTTTTTTAATATCTGCGGGGGCTAAATTGATCACTACTTTAATGCGTGGCATACTAAAGCCATTTGATTTTATAGCGCTCTCTGTTCTTTGTAAACTTTCTTTAATAGCAATGTCGGGAAGGCCAACAATTTGATATCCCTGCCCCATACTAACATTCACTTCTACAATGATGGTGATGGCGTTAACGCCCATCACTGCGGCTCCCATGGTTTTTACAAGCATATAAAATTATTGATACTTGCAGGAAGGTAAGGGCTATAAGGCCATATAAAAACGGCTCCGAATAAATACCTGAAATACTAACAGAATAAAAAAAATTAGAGATTTTGTAATAAATCCACAACGCCTTCTCTTTTTAAAATGAGATAGCCTAGGCGGTCATCACTAATGCCTTCTTTTAAATGGTAATTAAAAACAAGCTCACCACCATCAACACTTGTTTCAAAATATTTGAATTGGATATTGGCATACTGTTTTAAGTTGGCGCCAATTTCATATAAATGGGTTGACAATATAAATAAAGAAGGCTTGATTTTGCGAAGGCCCTCAATGACAGCAGTACTGCATTTCATAGCGTCTTCTACATTGGTACCTTTAAAGAGTTCGTCGATAAGAATGAGCCAATTTTTACCGTCGTTAATTTTTTCGATGGTGTTTTTTATGCGCTTTACTTCGTTGTAAAAATAACTTTCACCTTTAATGATATTGTCCATCACATTGATGTTGCTAAGTAGTCCATCAAAGGGTGTGAGTTCCATTGTTTTTGCAGGAACGCCCATGCCCAAATGTGCTAGGTAAACGCTAATACCAACGGCTTTAATAAAAGTGCTCTTGCCAGCCATATTGGCGCCGGTTAAAAATAAAAAGTTGCTGTCTTTTTCTAGGGTAATATTATATGGGATAGGCGTTTGTAAAAGTGGATGGTAGCAACCGGTTGCTTCTATGCATGCGGTAGGTGCCGTAATAAAATTTGGAAAGCAAAGGTCCTGTGCTACAAATACCCGCGCAAAACTTTGATAGGCATCAATGGTGCTGTATAAATCTATAAGGTCGTAAAAGTCTTGTTTGTGTCTTGTTCTGATCTGCCCCGCAATGCTTAATATTTGTTGCGGCGATGCTGTTTTAGCATCCATAAGCCTTAATGCAGCAAGTGCTGGCTTATGTAACTTTTTTTCAATGCTAGTGGTCCAACTTGAGGCAATTGGATGGTGGTTATAGTCTAGTAAAAGTTGGTGTACCGCAAACATGCCATTCAAAAAATCGATGCAGTGTGTAATGGTATATTTTGTTAGCGCATAATCTGGCGCATGAAATATTTTATACCAAGCACTATTAAAATAAGTGGGGTGCTGCGGGTAAGGGTCAAACTGTGTTTCGTAGTATTTGGCCACCACCATTATGGTACCGTTGGTAATGCTGGAAGGCCAGGCAGGCAAAGTGTTTGCAAGGGCCTGAATTACAGCTTGTGTGTCTTTAATTTTTTGGGTGCTACCAAGTGGGTTTTCAACGAGGTATCGAAGCATTTCTTTACCCCCAACAGTTGTGGTTTGATTGAGGTAATTGAATATAGACACAGACTCATCGCTGTTAAATATAGAAAGGTCGTGAAGGGTATCTTTATCTACCTGCATAATTTAGGATCTGTTAAACTGAAGACGCATTCCTGTCTTAGATTCATCAAATCCTCCATTTCCATAAACCATATGCCCATTTACAAAAGTTTTTGAAACTGTAGCGGGTTGTGTAAAGCCTTCGAGTGGGCTCCAACCACATTTGTACAGGATATTTTCTTTCGTAATGGTTTCTGGGGTATTTCTGTCAAGTAGCACTAAATCGGCGTAGTAACCTTCTCTAATATAGCCACGGTTGTTGATTTGAAAGCAGCGTGCTGGTGCATGGCACATTTTTTCAACTACGCGCTCAATCGTAATTTTTTGTTCGGCTACATAGTGCAACATAAGGCCAAGTGCGTGCTGCACGAGTGGGAGCCCTGCATGCGCATGCATGTAATCTTCCTCTTTTTCGGCCCAAGTATGCGGCGCATGGTCTGTGGCAATAATGTCTAGCCGGTCATCTAATAATCCTTCCCATAAAGCCGTTTTGTTGTTTGGAGCTTTAATAGCAGGGTTGCATTTTATTTGATTGCCTAAACGAGCGTAATCGTCGGATGTAAAATGTAAATGGTGCACACATACTTCCGATGTAATTCTTTTTTCTTCGAGTGGTAACATATTGCTAAAGAGTTGTAATTCTTTAGCAGTGGTGATATGTAAGATATGCAGTCTAGTGCCAAATTTTTTGGCCATTTGTACCGCTCTAAATGAAGATTCAAAACATACTTCTTCGTCTCTGATGATAGGGTGATCTGCTGCAGTTAGTTTTCTGTTTTCGGAGGCTGCCTTGGCTAGATTGTCTTTGATAAGGCGTTCTTCTTCGCAGTGTGTAGCAATTAAAACTTCAGAGCCTTCAAATATTCTTTCTAATAAGATAGGATTATCTACTAATAAATTTCCGGTAGAAGAACCCATAAATATTTTAACGCCACAGATATCATTTTTTTTATCGTTGGTGCGTAATACTTGCTCCAAATTATCATTGGAAGTGCCCATAAAAAAGGAGTAGTTCGCAAGTGCATGGTGCTTAGCGATATCATATTTTTGCTCCAATAATTCATGTGTAAATGCAGGCGGATTGGTGTTGGGCATTTCCATAAACGAAGTAACACCGCCTCTTACGGCAGCTTTTGCTTCGGTGTAAATAGTTGCCTTGTGTGTTAAGCCCGGTTCTCTAAAATGTACTTGATCATCAATAACGCCAGGGATGAGCGTTTGACCCGTGCCATCTATTTCTTCTATACGCATGCTAGGATCAAGTTGTGATCCAATTTTTTCGATGCGGGTATCTCTGATCCAAACATCCCCAGTAGTGGTGGTCCCTTCGTTTACAATTGAAACATTTTTGATGACAATATTTTTCATAATACGGTATTATGTTGTGGTGTGCTTTATGGTATTAGTCTTCTAGGTGAATCGAAAATACGATCATTCTAGATTGTAATTTATCCAGCACATTAGAATATTTTAGTCCGCTATCTAGCTTGTGCAAATTGGTAATGCCGTAGCTAAATTTTATTTCAGGTGATATAGTTACAAAGGGCAAATAAAAATTGAGTCCTAGACCAGCTTCTAAACCAAAGTCGGCAGCATTTAATTTAACCAAATCATCGGCGTTACGAGACGTAGAATTACTGGATAAATCAAAGTCAAATTTAACACCGCCTAAAATGTACAACCTAAAATTATCGATGCGATCCGAATTTAATTTAAAGTGAGCGGGTAAACTTACGAGGGTAGACGGTAAAATTTGTTTTTGCTCGTTTTGTTCCCCAGGTTTAACAGACTTTAATTTGTAATCGATGTATTTGGAACCACCAATAATGAGCTGTGGATTTGCGCGAAACTCTATATGGTCGTTTAATTTAAGGGTTGCCAATAAACCCATTGTGATACCGCCACTTGCAACCGGATTTACATACAGGATAGAATCCGACGCTAAAAAATTAGCAGATTTGGTATGGTGTAAATAGCTGGTATTATAACCGAGGGTTAATCCAAAATAGTAAGGCAGGTCGTCTCTATACGAACGGTATATTTCACGCTGCGCATGGATGCTGCTCACCGCGCAAAACAAAATGCCAAGGGTGGCTATTATTTTTTTCCGCAGTAAATAGTGCATATGCCAAAAGTCAATTTCTTACTTGTAATCGAGGTAAAGCCTACTTTTCCCATGATGCTGGTAAAAGCTTCACCTTCTGGAAAAGCCTGAACACTATCATTTAAATACTGGTAGGCTTCTTTATTTTTTGCAATCATTTTACCAAAACCTGGCGCTACTAAATTCATGTAAATATTGTAGAAGCCTTTAAATAAAAACTGTTTTGGTTTTGAAAATTCTAAAATAACCATTTTGCCTCCTGGTTTTAAAACACGAAGCATTTCTTGTAAGCCTGTTTCTAAGTGTTCAAAATTGCGCACACCAAATGCAACTGTTACGCCGTCAAAATGATTGTCATTAAATTTTATTTGCTCACTATCACCACTCGTTAGTTCAATCGAATCTTGTAACCCTAGGGCTGCAATTTTTTTTCTGCCTTCAGAAAGCATGCCTTCAGATATATCGATGCCCGTGATATGCGTAGGGGCAATAAGTTGGTGTGTTAATATGGCAACATCGCCGGTACCTGTTGCAACGTCTAAAATAATTTTAGGCTTCACTTCATTTAATGCATGTATTGCCTTTTTGCGCCAACTCACATCGATACCTGCACTTAAAAAGCGGTTCAAAAAATCGTACCTAAAAGCGATGCTGTCAAACATGCTCGCTACCTGCTCTTTTTTAGTAAGCCCACTTTGTTCATAGGGCACTACCTTGTCATGTGCATACTTTCCCATAGGTGGCAAAGATACCAAATTATAGCCCTTTTGAGGGTCAATGTGGAGGCTTAAAACCCTAAATACCCCGTTAATGTTTCGCAAAAATTCTTTTTCATGCAATTCGCTCCCTTTTAAAGTGCGGCCGTATCTTCGTTCCAGCAAATGAAAGCAAGAATTTACAAGTCTACGGGTAGTTGGTATTTAGCCAAAGCTGAAACGGGCAAAATGTACAATGCTCGTATCAAGGGGGTGTTTAAAATTGGCGGACTTACCTCTACCAACCCCATTGCGGTTGGGGATGAAGTAGAAATGCAAATTGAAGACGTGTTAGAAGAATCGGCTATGATTGACACCATTTGTGACCGAAAAAATTATGTAGCGCGGGTATCGCCGCACAACAAACACCAGCATCATATTATTGCAGCAAATCTTGATCAAAGTTTATTATTTGCAACTTTAAAAGATCCAAAAACGTCACAAGGTTTTATAGACCGCTTTTTAATTTCTTGCGAAGCCTATCATATTCCAGCCATTATTGTTTTTAATAAATCTGATTTATACAAACAAAAAGAGTTGGATCATTTTGCACACCTGCAAAAAATTTATTCCAGCATTGGTTATCAAGTCATGCTGTGTAGTGTAGAAAAAAATACAGGTGTTGCGGAAATTGCTGCATTACTAGAAGGTAAAACAACATTACTCAGTGGGCATAGCGGTGTAGGGAAATCTACCTTTATTAATTCGGTGTTTCCAACCTTACAATTGCGTACACAAGAAGTAAGTGGTTGGAGTGGAAAAGGTATGCATACCACCACTTTTGCAGAAATGTTTGACCTGCCTACAAGTGGCGCCATCATTGACACGCCGGGTATTAGAGAGCTTGGTCTTGTAGATATTTCTAAACAGGAATTAGCGCATTATTTTCCTGAAATGCGTGCGCAAATGGGGAATTGTCATTTTAATAATTGCATGCACATAGAAGAGCCAGGTTGCGCAGTTAAACAGGCGCTAGAAGAGGGAGAAATTGCCGCTGACCGTTATGTGAGCTACCTTAATATTTTAACAACGATGGACGCTGCGCATTAGTCCTTTTCATACCAACTCGCATACTTCACATAATTTTCTGCAATTCTATTAATTTCTGATTCTATTAAAGTAGGCGATACTTCTTTTACTTTTTTTGCGGGTACACCAGCGTAAATACTTCCTGCTTCTACAATGGTTCCTTCTAGTACAACAGCACCTGCTGCAATGATGGAATTGCTATGGACTACACACCGGTCCATCACAATGGACCCCATGCCAATGAGTACATTGTCATGGATGGTGCATCCATGCACCATGGCGTTGTGCCCAATCGATACATTGTTGCCAATAGTTGTGGGGTGCTTTTGGTAAGTGCAGTGGATAATAGCGCCGTCTTGTACATTAACACGGTCGCCCATTTTAATATAATGAACATCGCCTCTTACTACGGCATTAAACCAAAAACTGCATTCTTTTCCAGTGCTTACATCGCCAACAATGGTTGCGTTGGGTGCAATAAAGCAGTTTTCTCCAAAACTGGGTGATTTACCTAAAACGGGAAGTATAACCGGCATCTTCTTTTTTAAACGAATGTAATAAAATTGTGTAAAGTGCTGTTCTTTAGTAATCC
>JACCDN010981486.1_pt1 | contig 12753 bp, 13 predicted proteins | sample 7441691 | NCBI WGS metagenome assembly JACCDN01 (sample SAMN15323439, study PRJNA562643) | freshwater metagenome | isolation source: river surface water | place: USA:Blue River Watershed | collected 2017-08-16 | reverse complement strand
GGGCATAAGTCCAGGAAATCTTTACTTTCATTTTGCCAACAAAGAAGAAATCATTCGTCAGATTTTTCGGCAAATGGCTAAAGAGACTTATCAAATCTGGAAAATGAAAAAGGGAGAAAAGCTTGAGCACCCTTTGATTTTGATCGAACAAACTTTTGAAATGTTTTGGCGTTATCGGTTTTTTCATCGCGAAATGTATTACTTGCGTCGTAAAGATGCTCAGCTTTCAAAAATGTGGAAAGCACATATCGCAAAAAGTTTGCGCATCATGACATTAATGTACAAAAGATGGCTCAAAGTTGGTTGGATGAAGCCTATTCGTGCTGCTGATGAAATTCATTTCTTGGTAAATGTGATGTTGGCGACAGCATCGACGTTCTTGCAGTTTTTTGAATCTGCGGATCGAACTCCTGCTAAAAAGCATGTGGAGGTCGGCAAGATCTATGTGGCGCGATTGCTGGAACATTATACTCAGGGTGAGATGTTGCAAGATTTTGAGAAATTCATCGCCGATCATTCTGGTTTAGAAAAAACCACTGGAATTCGTTAATAGATTTCTGTTTTATCAAATAGCAATGATTTAATCTGACCCGATGAGCATTGAATGTGTGTCGGGTTAGAGTAATAGAATAGAGACTCAAAATAATATCAACCAAATGATTTTGTAAATCAGGAGATGAATATGGCTATCGCATTACCAGAATTACCGTACGCAAAAGAAGCTTTGAAACCACATGTTTCACCAGAGACAATCGAGTTTCATTATGGCAAACACCATAAAACTTATGTCGACAATTTGAATAACCTGATCAAAGGAACTGACTTTGAAAACATGTCTTTAGAAGAAATTGTAAAAAAATCTTCTGGCGGAATGTTTAACAATGCTGCGCAAATTTGGAATCATACTTTTTATTGGCATTGTTTAGCGCCAAATGCTGGTGGTGAACCAACGGGTGCTGTTGCTGAAGCCATCAATAAAAACTTTGGTAGCTTTCAGGCTTTCAAAGAAAAATTCACTGATGCTGCCGTTAAAACTTTTGGTTCTGGTTGGGCTTGGTTGGTATTAAACCCAAATGGCACGCTGACTATTGAGAGCACATCAAATGCAGCGACTCCACTGACTGATGCAAGCAAAAAACCTTTGTTGACCTGTGATGTATGGGAGCACGCTTATTATATTGATTACAGAAATTCTCGTCCAAATTACATGGCAGCATTTTGGAATTTAGTGAACTGGAATTTTGTAGAAAAAAATATGAAATAGTCCGTAGTTTTTATTTGAGGCAGTCGGCTGACTGCCTCGCGTTTTTTCAAATATCCGTCTGGCAGTTTTTAGAAAAGCTCTTCTGTCTGTTCTGCCTTAAATTTAAAATTTCTATTATTCAGCTTTTTCGGTCATGTCCAATTGATATGGTCTGCCGTGAAAATCTCTTTATTTTTTCTCAAAGAATTTATTCGTACAAGGGCGTGTCCTCATTTGATCGCCCTGCCTTGAGAGCGAATTTAAATCGACACAATGATATCGAAGTTTTTTTTAAATCAACCATCAAAATCTTTGATTAAATGACCAACTTTTTGACAGCAAAAAAACAACACTGTTTCGCTATTATATTTTTGTGAATTCAATTGAGAAGAATTCAAAATTATAGCGAAAAACAATCCAACCCTTAATAAACTGTTTATATCAAAAGGGAGGATTTATGTTTTCAAAAAATAAAGTCGTGTTTAGTTTGGCGCTTTGTATGATGTTTCTATCTATGCCTAAAGCAGCGCATGCGGTTGAGGATGGTGAGTTCGTCAGGGAACCAACCGCCGTAGATGGGGAAACTGGCTCGGTTGAAAATGAAGACGGCAAAGAAGTAAAAGATAAAAAAGATAACAAACATAAAGACGAGGCTCAACACAAGCGTGATGAAAAACGTGAGGCGCGTAAAGAGCGTAAAGAAGCCAGAAAAGATGAAAAAGAAGATAAAGACGAAGATAAAAAAGAAGCTCGAGAAGAAAGAAAAGAAGCGCGTAAAGAGCGTCGTGAAGACAAAAAAGAAGACCGCAAAGAAGACAGACAAGAGGCTCGAAAAGAAGACAGGCAAGAAGCGCGCAAAGAGCGTCAAGATGATCATCGAGAAGATAAAAAAGAGAAGCGAGAAGATAAAAAAGAAGAACGAAAAAACAGACACTAAATAGGATTAAAACAATAACAGGCTGTTGAAAAACTATAAATTAACAATTATATTATCAATACTTTCTGTGGCGACTATTTTTAGTCATCAGAGCCTTGGGGCGGAGATAGGCTATTCACGCTCCCAAGGCTCAACGCTAGTGAGCAATAAAATATCTGCAAAACAAAAAATTAATAATGCAAAAATCAGTGTTTCGGTAAGCTCAAGCAAGGACTCGTCAACTACAGTTGTTGATGATTCGAGTTCATATATAAAGTTAGGATATAAATATAAATTTACCAATAGCGACAGTCTAGGTGTCGATATTAAAAAATCTGATGATTTTTATTATTATGACAGTTTTGGTGGGGCAGTTAAATATTCAACGCATTTTAAAAATACTAAACTGAACTATAAAATGGATTCGTATACTCGAACCTACAGCAAAGACAAGAGCGAGTATTTTAATGCAAGTTCTGCAATGGTGGGCATCGATCAAGATTTTGCAAAATACTTTACGGCTGGTGTTGATTATACAAAATACTTTTATTCAAGTCAGGGGGCTCAAACCGAGCAGGCATTCAAGGATCAAATTGGGCAGACCGCTGATATTACAAATACAGTTTCTGGAGTGATCGACAATACGATCTCTGGATATGTCGAAGCAAATTTTTTTGATTTAACCTTAGGATTGAGCTACGGCACTGATGTGCCAAAATTGCCATCTAGTAATCGATCTAATTCCACTGAGATTTATGCTGACTGGCAATGTTTGGATCAGTTGGATCTGAATGTTTCATTTTCACGTGGCCGAACCGAAGACAGTGCGTCGAACAGTGATACAACGTTAATTGGCGTTGGTTATTCGTTCTAGAAATCAGAGCACGAGATAATCTAGGTAATTTTTTTCAAAGATAGTTGTCTATACTTTTGACGATCGCGAAAAGCCTACAGGTGTGGTTACCAAAATTGTCATTATTCAGGTCTTTTGATTTTCAAGGCCATCTTGATTGTTTATGTTCAATCCATAACCAAGAGAAGTGAATCATTAGATTCGCCGGGGCTCTTGGTTTTGGGTGGGTTATGAAAAATTATAGGGTTTCTTTGATCCGTGTCGTGGTCAGTGTCGTGGTGATGGCGATTTTATTTCGTTCATCATCTGGGTATGCAAACGTAGAGAAAATCGATTGCGCTAAAACTGCTGAAGATCTGCGTGGAATGCAAGAAGCTCAGAGGCAGATTTTGACTTCTTTATCGAAGCAAAACCAAAGTCTAGCTGGGACATTAGATCAGCATGCAGATGTTTTAGATAAAAAAATGAATCGATCTGGTAAAGTCAAAAAGACTGACATTCAGGTCATTCACCGTTCAGCTCAGTCTTTTAGGCTGTACGGCGAAAAAGAACAAAATTTGGTGCGTAAATATGAGAAGGCTTCAAATGAGCTTTTATCCAAAGTCCAAATTTGTTTGAGTTCAGCTGCAAATAATCAAAGCCTAGAAAAACTAGGCCAAAGATAAATTTCTTTTCTCAATAAACTCGCCGACAAGTTTCGTATGAAGTTATTGTGGCGAGTTCATTTTTTTATAACAATATGTTTTTTAAATGTTCAGGCTTTTGCTAAAGCTGAAAAAGAGATTCGCTGTGTGGCAACTCTTGTGACATCCTTTAAATCACATGCCAAAAAAGATTCAGCAGAGATTTCTAAACTTAAAAAGTACACTCCTTTAAAATTAACAGGAAGAAAAGATGGGGCCTGGGTTGAGTCTCAGGATTTTTCGGGTCGTGTTGGTTGGGTGCAGTCTCGCGATTTATCTCATAAGTATCAATGTGTAAGCGTTCAGGTTGATCGTTCAAGCCTAAGGTCTGGACCAGGCAAAGAGTACGGCTTGGATTCAACAGTGACTCGCGGAGCATCGTTTTTAAACTTAGGTGGCGAAGATGGCTGGACTCGTGTGCAAGATGCCGAGGGCCATGTTGCGTGGATCAATTTGGATCATCTATGGCGTCCCACTTTAAGACTTAGGATGAGTTTTGAGCAGGGCGAATAATTTTTGCCTTTTTTTTCCGCCGAGAAGACTTATAATTTAAGAAACTGTTATAATCTGTCACACCAATGACTCGTCACTCAGGCACGTTGCATCTTAGATATTCAATAAGACAGAATAAAATCAGGTGTTTGGTTAAGTTTAAGTTTATGTAAGAATTTTCTTGCAAAAATTTCATCACTTGCATTTAATGGGTCAGTTCCAAATTGGAACTAATGTTTATCGGGAGGGGTAAATGTCAAATATATCTCAGCAACTCATCGACGAGTGCCGCAAAAAACTTTTGACTGCGAAAGCAGATATTTTGAATCGTGTACGAGAAGCTCGTGCAGATTTGAATTCTGATGATCGTGGTGGAGACGAGGCTGATCAAACAGTTCGCGTGTTGGCAGAGGCAGAATTCTTGAGTTTACATGAAAGACTTCGCAGTCAATTAATGGAAATTGAAAGTGCTCTGGCTCGTATTGAAAATGGTACCTTTGGAGTTTGTGAAGAAATCGAAGAAGAAATTGAGCCAGAAAGATTGCGCGCAATTCCTTGGACTCGCTTAAGCATCGAAGGTGCAGAGCTTCGTGAATCTATGACCAAGCGATATGCTCGCGGTTCATAGTTTAAATTATTGAATTGAGTTTGAAACAAAAAGGCGCGGGTTTAACCAGCGCCTTTTTTTTGTGTAGCTTTGTTTTGTGAAACAACCGTCCAGCCGCAGAGTTTATAAAGGACTCGGGCGCCAACGTTGCCATCCCACTCGGCCTGATCGGTGTCGTCTGACATTTCGCCTGCGGAAACTTCATTGAGATCAAAGCCGATGATCTTTTTCCCCTGTTGCATCAGCGTTGAGAATAAAAAGAAAACCTCATTAAGAGTCATGCCTCCGGCAACTGGTGTTCCCGTATGCGGACAAAGGGCAGGATCCAGGCCATCAATATCAAAAGAGATATAAATATTTTGTGGTAATTCACTTGCGATATCTTTGGCAATTTCAGCCCAAGTTGCACCGGCAAGTTGTCGATTTTTATTTTCCAAATCAAAAAATGTTTTAATTTTTCCGTTACTATTTTGGATCATGTCGTATTCTTCTTCGCAGAAATCTCGTATTCCAACCTGCACCAGTTTTTGTGGTTTGAAAGGACTGGTCATCACGTTGTACATGATCGAAGCGTGAGATTGTTTAAAGCCCTGATATGCACAACGTAAATCGGCGTGAGCATCAATATGCAAAATGCCGAACTCGCCATTGTGTTTTTCGCTCAAGGCGCGGATAGCTCCAAGTGGCGTTGAGTGATCACCACCGACCAAACCAAGAATTTTATTCTGTTGTAAAATGGCTTTAGAATTTTCATAAACCCATTCGGTCATTTCGTCGCAAGCTTTATTGACCTCAGTCAGAATTTTTTCTTGATAAGCAACATTGTCACTCATGTCAGTTTTTAAACGAATCAATTCTTGAGCTTTGGCTTTCATAAGTTTGTTTTTTTCGCTTAGATCTTTGGGTAGATCACGCATGAAATAACCAGCCTCATAAGCCTTGCCAGTTTCTAAATCAAAAAGGTCGATTTGTTCAGAAGCCTCGCGAATGATGCGTGGTCCTTGGCTTGCTCCCATACCGTAAGAAGTTGTGACCTCCCATGGAACTGGTAACAAAATCAATTCTGCTTCGTACTCTTGCACGGGGATGCCAAAGATACCGAACTCTGAGGAAATAGTTTGTGAGGGGTTGAAATGACTCATTGAAAATCCTTTGTGATATTGAAGGCAGATGTTTAACATCAGTATTCTGATCAGTCACATCAGTATTCTGATCCGCCATTAAGGGGTGCGCCATGTTAAAGTTTATTTTAGTTCTTTGTATATTTTGTTCGGCATCTTTGTCGCAAGCGAAAAAAAATAATAAAGTTGTAGTTAAAGAAACTCAACAAGAGCTTAGTTATGGCAGTTCTCAGGCAACAGCTGGCGGAACTTTGACCATGAATTTAATCGGTGAACCACCAACGATTCATCCCATCACCTCAATGGATTTGTCGGCATTGAATGTACATGATTGGACAATGGGAAGCTTGTTAGTAAAAGATCCTAGGACTTTTGAGTGGAAGCCCTCGGTGGCAGAGCGTTGGGAGACTTCAAAAGATGGTAAGATCTTTACTTTTTGGTTGCGACAAGGGGTGACCTTTCATGATGGTCGTCCATTGACGGCAGAAGATGTGAAATTTTCTTTTGATGCGATTTTTGATCCGCAATACAAAGCGGCCAGTCGAATCCCTTATTTTGAAAACATCGCAAAGGTCGAAGTCTTAGATTCTCATCAAGTTAAATTTTATGCCAAAGATTCATATTTTTTAAATTTTGATGTAGCAGCTGGAATGTTTATTTTACCTAAACATGTTTACGGCGACGTGGAAAAATCGAAAAAAATGAATAAGGAATTAGTCGGCTGTGGTCCTTATAAATTAGAAATTTTTGATCGAGGCAATAAAATTGTTTTAAAAAAATATAAAGATTGGTTTGGCGCTCAATTGCCTGCGTTCCGTGGTCTTTATAATTTTGAGACTATTCAGTTTCGTTTTGCCAAAGAAGAAAATATTTATATGGAAATGCTTAACCGCGGAGATTTGGATTATCAAGAGTTGAGTCCCGAAGAGTACAGCAAAAAAACAGAAGGCGGAAATTGGGGAAAAACTGTCAATAAATTCAAGGTAGAAAATGCCTTGGCCAAAGGTTATCGATATGTTTCTTGGAATTTAGATAATAATTTATTTAAAGATAAGAATGTTCGCAAAGCATTGGCGTATTTGATGAATCGTGAAGAGATGAATCAAAAATTTCGTTTTGGTTTGTCGATTCTGGCTACTGGGCCAACGGATGTTTTTTCAGATTATGCCTCGCCTGCTGTAAAACCTCTGGCTTTCGATGTAGCTAAAGCTCAGGCCCTGTTGGCGCAAGCGGGCTGGAAAGATTCTGACAAAGATGGTGTCTTAGACAAAATGATCAATGGGAAAAAAACGGATTTCCGTTTTGCCTTGATTCATTCGAATAAGGACTATGAGAAATATTTGACCATGTACAAAGAAGAATTGAAAAAAAATGGTATTGATATGGAAGTAAAATACCTTGAATGGAACTCATTCTTGAAAAACATTGATGCAGGTAAATTTGAGGCTATGTCTATGGCTTGGACGACGTCCATTGATTTTGATCCAAAGCCAGAGTGGCATTCGTCCAGCGCGGTCTCTGGTGGCTCCAATTTTATTCATTACAAAGTTCACGAAGTAGATCAGTTGATTGATCAAGCACGTTTGGAGTTGGATCGTACGAAGCGCATTCAAATGTTGCGCAAGGTTTACGAACGCATCGCCAATGATTATCCATATGTTTTTATGTTTAATGAAAAATATAGTTTATATGCATTAAGTACGCGAGTAGGGCAGGTAGCTCCAACATTTAAATACTCGTTGGGGCTGGATTCTTGGTGGGTGAAGCCTTGATATATTTTGGGCGACGCCTGTTGCTGATGATTCCCAGTTTTTTAGGAATCACAGTGATTTCATTTTTAATTGTTAACATGTCACCTGGCGGTCCTGTTGAGCAAAAAATTCAAGCCATTCGTTTTGGTTCTGCATCGGGTGATGGTGGTGGCAGCTCTGGCTCTCACAAAGGAAGTGTCGTCAGTGAAGAGGTCATAGCAGCTCTGAATCAGCAATATGGATTTGATAAGCCAATATATGAACGTTACGGAATCTGGCTGCAAAATATCATTCATTTAGATTTTGGTGATAGTTTTTCTTATGAAGAACCAGTGATTGGCGTCATTGCATCAAAGCTGCCTGTGTCTTTACAGTTTGGTGTGTTTTCTTTTCTGCTAACATACTTGATCAGTATTCCGCTAGGTGTGTTTAAAGCTCTAAAGGCTGATTCTGCTTTTGACCGAATCAGTGGTTTTATAATGTATGTGGCTTATTCAGTGCCACCTGTGGTTTTCGGTGTGTTTTTGATCGTATTCTTTGCTGGAGGAAGATATTTTTCTTGGTTTCCTATTGGGCAGATTCAGTCTGATAATTTTTCTGATCTGACATTGTGGCAACAGTTTGTCGACAGGGCTCATCACTTTGTATTGCCATTGTTGTGTTATGTGATTGGCGGCTTTTCTGATTTAACAATGCTAGTACGCAATTCGATGATTGATGTTTTACGACAAAATTATATTCGTACAGCGCGAGCGATGGGTTATGGCCAATTAACTATTTTATTTTTTCAAGCTTTGAAGAATGCACTTTTGCCAGTGGTAGCGGGAATGGGAAATTTTTTACGTTTGTTTCTTGCGGGCTCATTAATTATTGAAACAATTTTTCAGTTAGATGGAATTGGCTTGCTGTCCTATCGTTCAATTTTATCTCGTGATTACAATGTTATTATGGGTCTGATTATTTTATCTTCTGTATTGTTATTATCTGGACGACTTATTGTTGATTTGTTTTACAAGTTTGTAGATCCAAGGGTGGATTTCAAATGAAACAACAAAATCGTTGGTATAAAAAATTTAAACAAAATAGAAAAGCCATGTTCAGTCTGATGTTTTTATCGGTGATTGTTTTTCTAAGTTTTACTGCTGAGATCTGGTCTAATAACAAACCACTGATTATGTATTGGCATCAGCAAATATATTTTCCTATTTTTAAAAGTTATCATCCAAGTTTATTTTCTCAAGAAAATATTTTTGTAACAGATTATCGCAAAATAAATTTTGCTCAATCAGATTGGGCTGTTTGGCCCGTGAATCAATGGGATCCTTTTGAGAGTAATAGTTTGGTGAATCATTATCCTTCAGCGCCATCTCTTAATAATTGGTTGGGAACAGATGACCGCGGACGTGATGTATTCAGTCGTTTGCTTTACGGATTTCGTTATACAATAATTTATGCTTTCACAGTTTGGTTTTTCAGTTACTTGATAGGTACGGTGTGGGGGGCTTGTCAGGGCTATCTTGGCGGAAAATGGGATTTGATAGGCTCACGTTTGGTCGAAGTTTTTGAAATGATGCCGCAATTGTTGTTGTTGATAACTTTGATTTCAATATTTGAACCATCTATTTTTTTATTGGTTGTTTTTTCCGTCATATTTGATTGGACTGGCATTTATCATTACATGCGTGCACAGTTTTTACAGTTAAGACATCGCGAATACGTTGAATCGGCAAGAGTTCTTGGGGCGAGCCACAGTCAGATTATTTTTAAACATATTTTACCCAATGCGATCACGCCGTTGATAACATTTTCGCCGTTCAGTATAGCTGCGAATATTTCAGGTTTGGCGTTATTGGATTATCTAGGATTAGGTATGCGAGCACCGACACCTAGCTGGGGTGAGCTGATGGCTCAATCGCAAAAATATTTTACCGTGGCCGAGTGGTTGGTGTGGGCACCATCAATTGCTCTGTTGTTGGTGATGGTGTCTTTAATTCATATCGGGTTGGCCGTGAAGGCCGCGATTGCGGCAGAGGAATTATGAAAACAATATTAGTAACTGGTTCGACAGATGGAATTGGCATGGCAACGGCACGTGCACTGTATATTCGAGGACATCATGTGATTGTTCATGGACGTGATGAGGAACGTGCTAAAGAGTCTGCTCAGTTGATTCAGAGCACTCCACCGAGTTTAGAAAATTTTAGAGTCGACGATCAGCTGATAGATAGTAGCCAGTTTGGTCAGTTAACATCGGTGTGGGGTGATCTTTCTGTGATGGATCAAGTCGTTGAGCTTGCAAAACAAGTCAATGCTCTTGGTGCGCTGGATGTTTTAATAAACAATGCTGGCGTTTATATGAATGAGCGAGTGTTATCTGTTGATGGTTTTGAAATGACATTTTGTGTAAATCATTTGGCGCCATTTTTATTAACACATCATCTTTTGCCAAATTTAAAGAGCCGTGCCAATGCAAGAATTGTTAATGTCAGCTCAATAGCGCATGGAAAAGGTAGAATTTTGTTTGATGATCTCAATAGTGAAAAAAGATTTGATGCATATGCGGCCTATGCATCAACAAAGATGATGAGTGTCTTATTTACCAGAGCCTTGGCTGCAATTCTGAAAAACACAAATGTCACGGCCAATTGTTTGCATCCAGGAGTGATCTCGACAAAATTATTGAAAGCTGGTTTTAACATTTCAGGTGATAGTGTTGAAAAGGGCGCGGAAACATCAGTATTTTTAGCGTTGGAGCCGGCACTACAAGACAAAAATGGTTGTTATTTTGTAAACTGCCACCTGACTATGCCATCGCGTTTTGCAAGTGATGATAAAATGGCTCTTCAGCTGTGGCGCAAAAGTGAAGAGCTTTTAAAGCCATGGTTGATAAGCAAAAATCCCTAATAACGACATACCCTGGTAGCGGAATTTTTTTTGTTTGAATGATCTTTGTTCTCAGGTTCAATTTATGCCCTGCTAAATCTCATTTTCACGTTTCGATCAGTCAAAGAATCTCTTTGCAGCCTAATCGAAATAGTTTTTCATCAGTCTGTTATGCTGATTGTTTTTGAATCAATATTTTCATGATTATTTTTTTGTAGCTCTACTTTGTTGGCAAGATTGTTTAAAATTTCTTTCACGCCATCACGAATTTCGACGAATCGATTCATTGATACATTCAACTGACAAAACATCTCCATAGGAATGTCTTTTGTTTTCTTTTGCAAGTCTTTGCCTTTTTTAGTCAGAGAAATAAGAACTGTTCTTTCATCTTCGGTGGATCGTTCTTTGGTGATTAAATTTTGCAGTATCAATCTTTTGAGCAATGGAGTGAGAGTTCCAGAATCTAGGTAAAGTCTTTCACCAAGAGATTTAACTGAGACCTCATCTTTGGACCACAAAAGATTCATTACTAAAAATTGAGGATAAGTCAGTCCGATTTCACTGAGATAGGGATTGTAAACCTGAGTCATGATTCTAGACGCTGTGTAGAGATTAAAACACAAGGCATCTTCAATTTGAATTTGCTTAGACATAGATCCCAACCCCTCGAGATATTTTAATTTTTATTCATTTTAGTTTGAACAAAATTTAAATACATTTATTTAAAGAACCTATTTTTAGGCCCTAATTTGTCCCAGATTTAGCCTAATATTCAGCGTAAAGCTATAATTATCTAAATCTTTTAAGATTATATTGTAAACAATCTATTTTTAAACTATCTCCTCCGCCTGAGGTGACAGGTGTACACAACATCGGGTCCATTTGGTTTGATTGCTACTCAAATGGAAAATTCATTAGTTAAAACATATGATCTCAGTCTTGGTGAGCCACGTTTGAGTCCATTCCCATTGGAAATACTGGCGGATCTAGTCGACGTGAAAGATCTCAATGTTTATTATCCATCTCATGGCAGTGTTGTCTTACGTAAATTGTTGTTAGAAAAATATTATGCCAAATGTAATCTGACAAACATTACGATCACTCACGGTGCGATAGGAGCACTGGATGTTATCATGCGTGTTCAGTCTCATATTGGTGGTGAGATTCTATTGCCTGATCCTGGGTTTCCACCTTATGAAAAATTAGCGCAATTTTCGAAGCTTAAAATAAAAAAATATAAAGTAAATCTAGATAAAAATAATCAAATGTTGGTTGATTGGCAGGATTTATATTCGCAGGTTACCAATGATACCAAGCTGTTGTTAATTAATTCCCCCAGTAATCCCACTGGAAAATTATTTGGTCAGCAAGAAAAACAACGTTTACTGCAGATGATGTCAGAGTTTCCTAATTTAAATTTTATTTTAGACGAGGCTTACCGTGAACTGATTTATGCTGGGCTTTCTCATGTCGAGTTGTCAGAGTTTATTGATCGCGGATATATTGTAGGCAGTTTTTCAAAAATGTATCCCTTGCAGGGAGCTCGTGTTGGTTGGGTTCTGACCAGTGAAAAACTGATGCAAGAAATGTCGCCCTATTTTAATAATGCATACGGAGCCATCTCTTCTTTTGGTCAAGAAATGGCAAGAATATTGATTGAAAAAAATGTTAATTATTTTCCGCAATACAATGAAGCCAGAATTCGCAGTTTAAATATTTTAGATCAATCAGGTGTCGAACATTTGTCAGCACTTGGTGGATTGTTTCATTTTATCAATTTTAGAAAAGATGATTTGAAGGTGACAGCTGAATTGCGTGAAAAAGGTGTATTGGTTGTGCCCGGCTCTGCCTTTGGTTCGCAAGGCGTTGGGTTTGTTCGCGTCTGTTTTTCACAACCTAAACAAGATTTACAAAAAGCATTTGAAATTATAGCTGATCATTGGTTTGTATCAAAAAAAGAGAACCTATGAAGGCCAGTGATTTAGCTGCAACAGTGATTAAAGCTCATGGCCTGACGCATGTTTTTGGTGTCAGTGGTGCAAATATTGAAGATTTATTTTTTTCTCTTAAAAAAAACACTGACATCACGACTGTGTTAACAAAAACAGAATACCAAGCCGCGATGATGGCCATAGGGGCTTATCTCCATAGTCACAAAGTGCATGCAGTTTTAACAACCTCGGGTCCAGGCGTGTTGAACACAT
>JACCDN010632194.1_pt1 | contig 12753 bp, 12 predicted proteins | sample 7441691 | NCBI WGS metagenome assembly JACCDN01 (sample SAMN15323439, study PRJNA562643) | freshwater metagenome | isolation source: river surface water | place: USA:Blue River Watershed | collected 2017-08-16 | reverse complement strand
CTCACACAAGGAGTCGGGTCATGCAGAAGCTCTTCGCGTTGATCGCAACCGCTTGTCTCATCGCCTGCGGGTCAGCCTCCAAAGCGACGGCTCCCACGATCACGAACCCTCCGCTCGTCGTGCCCGAAGCGGCCAAGCCGCCCGTCGAGGCTGACGGCCTGACGCTGCGGCTCAACGAGTCAGGCGTCATGATCACGATGGTGCGCCCTGGATGGAAGGGCGGCGTCGGTGGCGGGAACGGCCAGTTCGTCATCGACTTCACGCGCGAGAACCCGCTCGGCGTGCTCAAGATGCGCTCGCTGACCCAGGCGAATACCACCGCCAAGGCCCTCATCGAACAGATCTTCGCTACTGGCCTGAACGGACGGAGTCAGAAGATCGACGCGGTCATCGAGAGTGGTAGAGGACGCTGGTCCTTCGCCTTCGACTTCGCCATGTCGGACGGCTCTCCTGGCAAAGGGCGCTTCTCCGTGGAATCGCTGCTCGATCGGCCGGATCAATATCTGCTGACCCTGGTTCTCGCGAAGGTGGAGGACTTCGACGCCGCGCTTCTCGAAATCGATCTGGTGCTCGATAACGTCAAACCTCTCCCCACGTAGGGCGAGGTTTTTTTGTTGTAGAATCTTGACAAAGACGGTCTTTTGTGCTATGATTGGACTATCGAAGTACTGGCAATTTGTGCCTGAAACGTAAGGCCGAAAAGCCCATCCACCCGCACCTTTTGGAGGCCCACGACATGAGCAAGACCCGTTCCCGCGTCGCCACCACCATCCACGCCCGTCTGGAGGCGACCCTCCGCCAGTTCCACGAGCCCAAGAAGCCGGACTCGCTCACGTGCGGAACGCACTTCTCCTCGCCCCTGCTCGTGAAGTCCGAGCACGGCCCCGTCTTCTCCGGTCCGTCCTCCGCCCGCTGGCGCGACTGCTGGCCGATCGAGGCGATGGACCACGGTCACGAGACGTACATCCACGTCGACGACAGCGACGAGAAGTACGGCCTGCACGACCACGTCCGGCTGATCACCCCCCGCCGGGCGGTCCGGCTCCGCCACGGCGGCATCCTGCCCAACCACCAGAAGTCGGGTCGCGAGGCCAAGTCCTCCAGCCACTGCCGCAGCAAGCAGCCGCTCAAGCAGCGGCGTCGCGAGGCCGCCGTCCTCGAGGCAAGCGCCTTCGCCGCTGCCGCTGCCGAGGCGGAGTTCGAAGCCTCGCTGGCCGCGTCCTAGCGCCCACCCTCAGTCAGCCCGACCTGCACCCGTTTGTGCAGGTCTTCATGTTTTTAAGGGCTTGACGCCTTCCCGCATTTCCTGTACTCTCTCGATAACAACTTCTCGTTTACCAAAGACCATAGGTTGCCCCCGGCTGGGGGCACGAAACCGGATCTGCCGATCCGATCCTATCGAGGCAAACGCTGACGCCGGTTTTGCCGGCGTCGTACGCGTCTGCGGTCTCACAAGGAGCGCAGATTTTGTTTCAAAGGTCGTACGCGCAAGATTCACGCAATCCGCCACATGGCAAAATCCCGCAAACAGAAAGAAGTCACCCTGGCCGAATTGGTCGAAGCGCTCGGCAGCGCCAAGTCTGTCGTCTTCGCCGACTTCAAGGGCCTGACCGTCAAAGACGCCACTGATTTCCGCAACAAGGCGCGGAAAGAGAACGTCGGCGTCCTGGTCGCTAAGAAGACCCTCATGCGCCTCGCGTTCAAGAACGCCGGCTATGAAGGCGTCGATCCCGCTTCGCTCCAGGGTTCCCTCGTCATGGTCACGGGTTTCGACGACGAAGTAGCTCCGGCCAAGCTCGCCGCCGAATTCTCCAAAGAGCACGAAGCGCTGAAGATCGTCGCCGGTGTCCTCGAGCGCAAGCTCGTCGACGCAGCCGCCATCAAGTCGCTCGCCAAGCTCCCGAGCAAGCAGGAACTCCTGGCCAAGCTGGTCGGTTCCCTCAACGCTCCCATCAACGGCTTTGTCAACGTCCTGGCCGGCAACCTCCGCGGCCTGGTCAACGTCCTGAACGCCGTCAAAGATCAGAAAGCCGCCGCTTAAGAAAACGATTCACATCAACACTATGTCGGAAGAAAACAACGTCGTCGTGCCGGAGAAGTTCGCTTCCCTGGTCTCGTCCATCGAAAAGCTGTCCGTCCTCGATCTCGCCGAGCTCGTCAAAGTCCTTGAAGAGAAGTTCGGCGTCTCCGCCGCCGCTCCGATGATGGCCATGGCCGCCGCCCCGGCCGCCGGTGGCGCCGCCGCGGAAGAGCAGACCTCGTTCACGGTCGAGCTCACCTCCTCGGGCGACAACAAGATCGGCGTCATCAAGGCGATCCGCGCCCTCACCAGCCTTGGCCTCAAGGAAGCCAAGGATCTGGCCGACGGCGCGCCGAAGGTCGTGAAGGAAGGCGTCTCGAAGGAAGAAGCCGAAGCCGCCAAGAAAGAGCTCGAAGGCGCCGGCGCGAAGGTCACTCTCAAGTAATCTTCATCAGCGTCGAAAAGTCCTCCCGACCGGGAGGACTTTTTTTATGCGACAAAAAAGATCCGCAAAGGCGGATCAGTAGCGTGCCTTGGGTCCGCGCTCCACACGGGGAATGCCGCCCTTGCCGCGCAGGATGTGGAGCTCATGGAGCGGGGGATGCTCTCCGCGGTCTTGCGCGGCCATCTCGTCCCAGACGAGGCGCGCGACGGCGTCCGGATCCATGAGTTCGGCTGGATCGATCCCGGGAGGCAGGAAGCCAGTGCGCATGCCGCCGGGGTGGACGATGAGCGACATCGATCCCGGAAGATCCTTCGACATCTCCTGATGAAGGTTGCCCGCGAACTGCGCTTCAGCCGCCTTGGCTGCGCCGTAGATCGCTTCATCCGGCCGAATCTTCGTCGAGGATGTCGAGGCAAACGTGACCAGGCGGTACGGCCGCCGCTTCATCGGATGAAAGTGCCGCATCAGGTTCATGAGGCCGAAGACGGTGACGTCGAAAACTGCACGAGCGTCGGCATCCGAGTGACCGCAGAAGGGTCCTTGCAGGAACGTCCCCGGCAAGTAGAAGACCTCCTGAAATTGGAGCGAGGGCTGGACCTTGAAGAGATCGATGCAGCGCGCGGTGTCGGCATCGTCCGTGATCTGCACGGGTTCGAACCGGACCGGCGTACCATCGATATCGAGCACGGCCCCTCGGCCGTCTCCGGGACGTCCAAGAACGATCGGCTCGATGCCGCGGCGCAGGGACTCTTTCGTGACGGACAAGCCGAGGCCTCGGGCCCCTCCGACGATTAATGATCGAGACATGGGTTCCTCCTGCGCGACAGCCTAACCCAACGCCTTCGCGAGAGCAACCTCCTTATTTCAGTGGAACTTTATAGATGATGCCTTGCGCGTTCAGTAGATAGAGCGCGCGCCCACCGTCATCGACGGCGGCGGTTCGGAGGTCCTTGAAGGCAGGGGCGGTGATTTGCGCGAGCAGCCGCCCGGTCGTCCGGTCGACTGTGAAGGCGCGATCGCCGCCCTGATCGATGAAGACGATCTTGTCGGAATCGAGGGAGGCCCAGAGGTGCGACGCGTTCGTCGGCAGAGGATCGATCGCGGACGGCGCGTAGTCTTGGACGGACGCGCCTTTCAGATATTTACGTGTCGATCCGTCTTTATACAAAAGATACACGGCGCCGTCGGTGGCGATGCTTGAAGGAGAAGCGGGTGCCCCGCGGAGGACGTCGGCGGGGGAGCCAAGCGTCGTCGTCGCGACCGAACGGCGCGTCACGGTGCCGTCGCCGGCCGCAGCATAGAGGCGGCCTTGATAAAACAGAATAGGCTTGTCCGCCACGTCGGTGGCTTGGTAGATCGTTTCTTCCGAGGTGTCGGGATTCCAATAAACGAGGGCGCCGGAGACGCCTTTCAGGAGAAAGCCGGTCCGAGCCGCGATGGCATCGGTCACGCCGAGCGCGAGCGACGCGATCGTCGGGTCCGCGACGGGCGCGCCGTCTTCGGAGAAGACCTGTACGCGCCCCGAGAGGCTCGAGAAGACGTAGATTTTTCCATTGAACCAGCCCATCGAAGCCCCCTCCAGCGCGACGTCACCGACGTTCGCGAAGGTCGCGGGATTTTCAATCACCATGAGACGGCGCGTTTTTTCGTGCGACTGGGTAATGTTGAGGCGTGCTTCGGCTTTCGTTTTTTTCTGGGCCTCCGTCAGTTCCGGCAAGGCGTTCCAGACCGTTTCCATTCGCGCCACCAATTCCCGCGAGCGGCTTTCATTTTCGTACATCATGCCGGCGGTGAAGTCGGTTTCAAGCTGCTGCAATTCGGCCAGCTGCGCCTCATAGCCCTTGATAGCCTGCGCGCGGACTTCGTGACGAATGGAAAACAAGAGGCCGTGGACGAAAATCGCGCCGACGCCCAGCAGCAGGAAGAAGTGCATGCGGCTTTGATGCGGCAGGGCGTTCAAGCGATTGACGGCGGCGGAAAGGCAGCGTGATGGAGCTGTTTTGCAATCGGCGGCCAGTTGCGCGCGACGGGGCGGATCCAGAAGGATGCCGACCAGGCGCGGCAAGCGCGCGGGCAGCAAGACGAGGTTTTTGAGAACGATCCAGGCCGTGCGGCCCGCGGATGCGACCGCGTGCCCGATCCACAAGCATCCAGCGCGCAGTCCTCGGGCCAGCATGTCCCCGATATCCGGTCCGATGATCGGCGCGGCGGCCCGGGGCGGTTTCATGCTTCCCGTTTTTTTTACGGGCGTTCCCGACGGCTTGAGCGCGGCCGACGCGCCTTCCGGCAGCAGGGAACTGAGCGACAAGATCGACACCGGTTTCTGTGCGCTGCGCAAGGCCGCCTTCACCTCGCGCGAAGCCTTGGCGAAATCCGATTGGCCCAGAAGGCTTTGCACGTAGGCGTCGTCGAGCGACTGAAAAAGTTCCGACGTGGCGATGACGAGCCTCGCGCCGTCCGGAAACGATCCGGCCTGAAGCGAGGTGAAAAATTTCGGCTCGCCGTTTTTTTCGGGAGCCTCGTCAAACAAGGTATAGGGCTTGAGGCCGTCGCTGTGCGGCATGTAGAGAAGCCCGCGCACCATGCCGCGCGAAGAGACGAGCAACTTCCCGCCGCTCAGCGCGGCCGCGGCGCCGCGCAATTTGATGCCTGGCAGGGACAAGCCATGCTCGTACAAGAACGCCAAGATCGTCTTGTTGGCTTGCTTCAAGGCGGCTTCAAAACGGGTTTCGGGATCGCCTTTTTGGAAATAGATCGTCCGCAGCTCATCGCTCAGGCGCTCGCTCATTTTTTCAACGACGCGCTTGGGCGCGTCGGCGGCGAACATCGCGAAGAACAGCTCGAGGCCGCCCTCGTTCTGAAGCGGCGAAGTGAGAGTCAGGCAACGGACGGCGCCAAGCCCTGCTCCTCCCGGAACGTGAATTTCTCCAATACTGATGGGTGCCATTTTGACCTGTCTTCCCCGACAGTATACAATACCCCCTGTTCGGCGGCCAACTATGCTTGAACAATTGTTTGGTTCAAAGACGAGAACGCAGCTTCTCCGGACATTCTTGCAGAATCCGGAGACGGCTTTTTTCGTGCGTGAGTTGACCCGCCGTCTGGACGTGCAGATCAATGCCGTCCGCCATGAGCTGAAGAACCTTGAGGCCTTGAGCCTGGTCGAAATCGTGTCCGTCGACGAGGGCAAGGCCGTGCAAAAAAAACATTACCGTTTGAAGCAGAATTCGATCCTGATCCCGGAGCTGCGGGCCTTGTTCGTGAAGTCGCGAGTCTTGCTCGAAAAAGACATGGTCAAGCGCCTGCAAGCCATCGGCCGCATTTCCTACTTCGCGCTCACAGGGCGCTTCGTGGATCGCACCGAGGCGCCGACCGACATTTTCCTCGTCGGCCGCGTCGACCGGAAGAAGCTGTCCGATCTCGTCCGCAAGTTCGAGGTCGAATTCGGTCACGAGATCAATTTCACCATTCTCGACGAAGAGGAGATGCGTTATCGCATGGACGTCATGGACCGCTTCCTCTATAGCGTGCTCGACGCGCCGAAGCTCGTGTTCGTCGACGAGTTTTTCCATTCGGCGCCGGAACCCGCCGCCGTATGAGGGCGCTTTTCGGTGGCACGCAGGCGGGTGGTCACGTCGTCTCGCTTTCGCACGGGGGCGTTCTGGCGTTGAGCGAGGGCGCGTCTTCCGACGACCTGCTCGCGATGCTCGATGCGGCCTTGAAGACGATCCGGGCAAAAAAAACGTCCATTGATGAAATCGTCGTCGACAGGGGGCCGGGCGGCTTTTCGTCGGTCCGGCGGCGCGTCGCCGTCGCGACTGGGCTCGCGCGCGCGCTCGGCGCGAAAATCTGCGCCGCGGGCGAGATCTCTCCGGAAGAAGCGGCGCTCTTGCCTGCTAACGCATTTGCCGCGAATACCCCCGTTCTTCCTCTCTACGCGTCCGATCCGAAGATCACGATCAGCAAAAAGAAAAAGACATGGAACGCGCACTAACCTGGGAAGACTATACACCGGCGCAGAAAAAACGGCATCGCCGTCTTGAATTCGTGCCGGCGACGCTCGTCTGGTGCACGCTGCTCGGCGCAATCATCCTCTCGTTTGCGAACCCGATCTGGGCCGTCTATTTTATTATCGCCTTCGACCTCTACTGGTTTTTTCGCGTCCTCTATTTCGTCATCTTCCTGACGATCTCCTGGCGCCGACATCGCGGTGCTTTGGCCGTCGATTGGGAAACCGCCTTGAAGAAGACCCCCGGCTGGGACGCCCTCCGTCACCTCGTCTTCTTGCCGACGTATAAGGAGGATCTCGAGATCCTGCGCGCGACGTTCCGCAGCTTGGCCGCCGCCAAAACCGATCCGAAAAAAATGATCGTCGTCCTGGCGGGCGAAGAGCGGGCCGGTCGCGAAGCGTTTCTTGCCCGCGCGGAAGCGATCCGGGCCGAATTCGGCGAGACGTTCTTGCGACTGATCTTTACGGTGCATCCGGCAGATACGATCGGCGACATTGCGGGCAAAGGCTCGAACCTGCACTATGCCGGTCCTTTCGCGCGCCAGGTGGTCGACGAACTCGGCCTCGCATACGAGAACGTGATCGTCTCGACCTTCGACGTCGACACGATCGCGCATCCGCAGTATTTCGCGCATCTCGCGAAAATCTATCTTGAAACGCCGAACCGCACGCACGCGTCGTATCAGCCGGTTGTCCTCTATTCGAACAATATTTGGGACGCGCCCGCGATCGTGCGCATCGCCGCCTTCGGCACGACGTTCTGGCTGCTGTCCGAACTCGTGCGTCCCGACCGCCTCTTCACCTTCTCTTCGCATAGCATGCCGTTCCAGGCGCTGGTCGACGTCGGCTTCTGGCAGCGCGACGTCGTCTCGGAAGATTCGCGTATCTTTCTCCAGTGCTTCCTCCGCTACGACGGCGACTACCGCGTCGTGCCGCTTTACGTGCCCGTCTCGATGGATGCCGTGCTCGCGCCGAAATGGATCGGAAGCCTGGTGAATCTGTACAAGCAGCAGCGCCGCTGGGCGTGGGGCGCGGAACATTTTCCGTACCTCGCGATCAATTTCAGGGCCAAGAAAAAAAAGATCCGCTTCGCCAAGCGCTTCTCGACGCTCTTCGTGTTGTCGGAAGGCATGTATACCTGGGCGACTGCGCCGCTCCTCATTTTCCTGCTCGGCTGGCTGCCGCTCAATATCGCGCGTTTTTCCGGCCGGCCGGAAATCGTCTTCCAGAACGCCCCGATCACCCTCCAGTGGATCATGACGTTCGCGATGCTCGGCGTCTTCGCGTCGGCGCTCTTGTCCTTGCCGCTCTTGCCGAGCCGCCCGGCGCATAAGCATAAGGCGCTTCACATCGTGATGCTCCTGCAATGGATGCTCCTGCCGTTCACCTTCATCATCTTCGGCGCGGTTCCCGCGATCGACGCGCAGACCCGCCTGCTCTTGGGGCGTCGCCTCGGGTTCTGGGTGACGCCCAAGACCGTGCTGGAAAAGAAAGCCGCCTGATATGGCCAGGATTTCCGTCCATATTGTCTCGTGGAATCATGCTCGCGTCTTGCAAGACGCGGTCGAGTCGCTGCGTGCTCAGACGTTCCGCGACTTCACGCTGACTGTCGTCGACAACGCCTCGACCGACGGCTCGGTCGATGTCGTGCGTTCCAGTTTTCCCGATGCGACCGTCCTTCGCAATTTCAAGAATCTCGGCTTCAGTCGCGCACATAACCAAGCCGTCGAGCTGGCGCGCAACCGCTGGGCCGACGATGACAAGAAAGGCCGGAGCTCGATCGACCGCTACGTCATCGTGATGAATCCCGACGTCATCTTGACGCCGAACTTTTTGGAAGAACTCGCACGCGGCGTCGACGGCCGCTACGGGGTCGCGAGCGCGAGCGGAAAATTGCTCAAAGTCTACCCGCGCTTGGAAGAAGACGCGGATCCGCGTTTTTCGACGAAGCTGGATTCCGCCGGCTTGCGCATGCGGCGCGACCGCCGGGCCGCGGATCGCGGGGCGGGGGAGCAGGACGGTCCCGCCTATGCCGAACCCGCCGAAATTTTCGGCCCTTCCGGCGCGCTGGCGCTCTATCGGGCCGAAGCGATCGATGCACTGCGCGAAGCCGACGGCGAATTTCTCGATGAAGATTTTTTCGCCTACAAAGAAGACGTGGACGTCGCCTGGCGCTTGCGCTTGCTCGGTTCCACGTCGGCGTATGTTCCGACGGCGGTCGCGTATCACTACCGCGGCACCGGCGGATCCGAAAAGGCGGGCCTCTTGGAACTCTTCAGACGCCGTCGCGGCCGCTCGCCGTTCGTGAACCGTCTTTCGACCCGCAACCATGTCCTGCTTCTCGCGAAGAACGACGATGTCGCGAACCAGCTCCTGCATCTTCCGTGGATCGTTCCGCATGAGATCGGTAAGTTCTTATCGACGCTTTTCTTCGCGCCGCGCGCACTCGGCGCCTATTTCGAAGCGTTCGCCCTCTTGCCGAAAATGTGGAAGAAACGCCGCGCCCTCCGCAAGCGCCGCAACGCCTCGGCGAAAGAGATCCGAAAATGGTTCAAGTAGCTATGGACGTTTCGATCGTCATCGTGAATTACAAGACGCGCGGCATGGTCAAGCAGGGCTTGAAAAGCTTGCGGCTCGCGCGCATTCGCCTGAATTACGAGATCTTCGTCGTTGATAACGCTTCAGGGGACGGCTTGCCGGAGCTCGTGCGCGCAGAATTTCCCGAAGCGCGCCTGATCGCGCTCGATCGCAACGTCGGTTTCGCTGCCGGCAACAATTTGGCGATCCGTAAGGCCAAAGGGAAATACGTGTTCGTCCTCAATCCCGACGCGCTTGTGGGTTCCGGTTCGATCGAGGCGATGTTCGCATATATGGAAGCGCATCCGGAGATCGGCGTCTTGGGTCCGAGGCTCATGCATCCCGACGGCACGCGCCAGGAATCTGCGCACCGTTTCCCGACGCCCTGGATTCCGATCTACCGTCGCACGCCGCTCGGCGCGGGGGCGAAAGCGAAAGAAGAGATCGATCGTTATTTCTTGCGCGATGTCATCATGCAGGCGCCGACCGACGTCGATTGGATCGAAGGCGCCGCCTTGTTCGTGCGACGCGAGGCGATGGAAAACGTTGGCGTCTTTGACGAGCGTTTTTTCGTCTACTTCGAGGACACCGACTGGTGCCGACGGTTTTGGGAGGCCGGTTGGAAAGTCGTCTATCATCCGGGCATTGATATTATCCACTATCATCGCCGAGAATCGGCGGACACGCTGTGGTTTTTGGCGCCCTTCACGAACAGCGTCTCGCGCATTCATATCAAAAGCGCGATCAGTTATTTTAAAAAATGGTGGGGGCAGCCATTGCCGGGAAAAGAACAAAAGGCTTCTTGCATCAAGGCGGGGTGACTCGCATGGTATACTGCGCCCATGGAATTTCACGGGCAGCCTCTGGTCGGATCAGCTGAAAAACCCCCTCAAAAAGTTTGGAAGTACGTCCTCTACGGCGCGCTTGCCTTTTTAGCGTTTGTAATCGTGATCGGCGCCGCCATCGCGGTGCCTGCGCTTCTGACCGCGCGCGAAGTCTATGCCCAAGCGCAAGCCGGACGCGATGCGCTTTTTGGCGCCAAGGATGCGGCCGAACAGCTTGATTTCAAAACGGCCTCCGGCCGGCTCGATGAAGCCGCGCAGCGTTTTGAAGCGGCTCAGAGAGCCGAAGTGAAGTTGAAGCCGTTCAAATCCCTGCCATTCTTGCGCGACGATCTCACCAACATTTATGAGCTGCTTGAAGGCGGGCGCGAAGCGGCGATCGCGTTGAAAGAGGCGATCGACGTCGGCGCCGATCTCGTCGCAGTCTTGAAAAACGGCGGCATGACGATCGGCAGCGTACCGGACTTGTCAGGGGATGCCCGGCCGGTCTCTTCCCTTACGCGCGAGGAGAAGCGCGTGCTCTTGCAGAACCTGTCGCAAGCGCCCGATCGCCTGGCCGTTGCGCGCACGTCGCTCGACCGTGCCATCACAGCTTGGGATCGTGTCAAAAAGACGCCACTGACCGAAGGCATTCTCGCCTCGATTGAGCCGTACAAGGCGCAGTTGCGGACGATGCGCGACTTAATGGCCAAGGACCTGTCTCCGCTTGCGATGCTGCCTTCGATCTTCGGCTACCCGGCTCCCAAGACGTATCTTTTCCTGATGCTCAACAACACCGAGCTACGTCCGGGCGGCGGCTTTATCGGCACCTACGGCATTTTGAAGGTCGAAGACGCCGAGATCGCCTCGTTCTTCACGGACGACATCTACGCGATCGACGGTCCGTCAGAAGCGTACATGCACGAGTCGCCGCCGGAGCCGCTCAAGAAATACCTGCGCGTCCCGAGCTGGTTCATGCGCGACTCCAACTGGTCGCCGGATTTCGCCGTCTCCGCCCTGAACGTCGAAAAATTCTATCATCTTGAAGGCGGAAAAGAAGCGATTGACGGCGTGATTGGGATCACGCCGACCATGATCTCGAAATTGTTGGCGATCACCGGGCCCATTACGATCGACGGATCGACGTTTACGGCGGACAATGTGGTCGACGAGCTCGAATACCGGGTCGAAGTCGCCTTCTGGACGGACGGCACGCCGCAAGCGCAGCGCAAAGACGTCGTTGGTAAGCTCGGGCAGGAGCTCATCAAGCGAATCCTCGGCACCAAGCTTTCGAATCTCGCGCAGCTGGCCGAAGTGGCGCAAGCGTCCCTCAAGGAGAAACATCTGATGGCTTCGTTCCACGACGCGACGCTGCAAGCCTTCGCCGACGGCAGCGGCTGGTCGGGACGTTTCCGTTCTGGCACGGACGACCAACTGGCGATTATCGACGCGAACCTCGCGTCGCTCAAGACCGACGCGGTCATGGACAAGAAGATTTCGTACGCATTGAAGCCGGATGGCGACTCCTGGATCGCGCGCGCGTCGATCACGTACAAGAACAATGGGCGCTTCAATTGGAAAACGACGCGCTATCGGACGTACACGCGCTTCTACGTCCCGCTCGGCAGCACGCTGATCAAGGGGGAGGGGATGATGGTCGACGACAAGCTGAACGATCCGAAACGCCGTCCGGGCGCGATCGACGTGACGGAGGAGCTCGGTCATACGGTCTTCGGCGCCTTCGTCTCGATCGAGCCTGGCGAGTCGCGCGCGCTCACGATGGAATACCGGGTTTCGGACGCCGTCGCGAAAACGATCAGGAACGGAAGCTACCTCCTCGACGTGCAGAAGCAGCTTGGCACCCTTGCCCACGGTTTGACGCTCGACCTCGATTTTGGTAAGAACGTAGCGCGCGCGACGCCCCCCGAACCGCAAACCCAATGGGGCGATTCGCACTACCGCTTGTCCACGGATCTCCGCACCGATCGCCAGTTCTCGGTCGGCCTCCAGTAATTTCCCGCGAATGTTCATCAAGAAGATCGGCATCGACCTCGGCACGACGACGGTCCTGGTCTACGCGCCCAAGCGCGGCATCATCATGAACGAGCCTTCGGTCGTGGCTATCTCCACGATCGACAAGAAGATTTTGGCCGTCGGAAAAGAAGCGAAGGAAATGCTCGGCCGCACGCCCGACACGATCGTGGCCGTGCGCCCTTTGAAGGAAGGCGTCATCGCCGACTACAAGACGACCGAAGCGATGCTCCGGTATTTCATCAATAAAGCCGTCGGCGGCATCCGCGTCTTCCGTCCCGAAGTGATGGTTGCGGTCCCGGGCGGCATCACCTCCGTCGAGCGCCGCGCCGTCATTGACGCGACAATCGCCGCCGGCGCGCGCGCGGCCTACATCATCAAGGAGCCGGTCGTCGCCGCGATCGGCGCTGACATCCCGATCGGCTCGCCGTCGGGGCACATGATCATCGACATCGGCGGCGGCACGGCTGAGATGGCCGTCATTTCTTTGGGCGGCATCGTTGCTTCGGATTCGGTGCGCATCGGCGGCAACAAGCTCGACGCCGCCATCACCGAGCACGTCCGCCGCAAATACGGCATGACGATCGGCGAGCGCACCGCCGAAGAGATCAAGATCACGATCGGCTCCGCCCTCTATTTGGACGAAAAATTGTCGATGGAATCCAAAGGTCGCGACATGATCACGGGCCTACCGCGCACGATCACGGTCACATCCGACGACGTGACCGACGCGATCCAGAACGAGCTCGAAGAACTGATCGCCGCCACGAAAGAAGTCCTGCGCCGCACCCCGCCGGAACTCTCCGCCGACGTCATGGAAAAGGGGATGATCCTCTCGGGCGGCTCCTCG
>JACCDN010595791.1_pt1 | contig 12753 bp, 11 predicted proteins | sample 7441691 | NCBI WGS metagenome assembly JACCDN01 (sample SAMN15323439, study PRJNA562643) | freshwater metagenome | isolation source: river surface water | place: USA:Blue River Watershed | collected 2017-08-16 | reverse complement strand
TCCATTCTGTGAGAGCAGGAAACGTTATTGGGGGCGGTGATTCGGCGGCAGACCGATTACTCCCTGACATTATTCGAAGTTTTTCAACTGGTATAGAGGTTGTTGTGCGAAGTCCAGAAAGCACGAGACCGTGGCAGCATGTTCTGGATCCCCTGCTTGGTTATTTGAAAGCACTGACGTTTAACTGGACAAGTGGGCAGCAAGAAGACTTTAATTTCGGACCTAGTGAGTCCAGTCTCTCAGTACGAGAAGTACTTGAAATTGTTAGAAGCTATCACCCAGAATTTCAATGGATTGAGCAAACGGACAGTCATCAAGGTGTTGAATCCACACGGTTAGACCTAGATTCTGAAAAGTCTAAAGGGTTATTGGGTTGGGTTCCACGTTTGACTCAGACCGAGTCTGTCATTGAGACTTTGAGGTGGTGGGAGGCCGTACAAACGAAACAATACTCTCCTTACGAAGCTTGCATTTCAGACATTAGGTCCTTCGTGTTCGGAAAAGAATGAAAATCCCATTTTTGTTTAAAAGTGAAGTCGCAAAGAACTTTTTAACCTTTGTGCCGAGTGGTATCCTCCTCCTTGTAGTAGCGCCATTAGAGGCGGATCCACATCACGACGGAGTGATTCTTGCTCCGGCAATTGCATTTTCTGAAAATCTACCTGCACATGTTGGTGCTTTTTCACAGTATGGTCCGCTGTCGCCGATTCTGTCAGGGATGTGGTTAAAGTTAACTGAAGCAAACCTAATTAGCTTGAGATATCTTGCTGCGCTTCAGGCCATTTTCTTGGCAGTGGGCTTGTTCCTCGTTTTAAAGAACGTAATCAAAGTCGAGTTTGCCAGGTTATTCACACTTTTTTGGATTTTCGCTTCTGGAATATGGGCAACACGGTTTCCTGGCGCTCTTATGGCCTGGCCGAGCCTACTCTCTACACTCCTGTTAATTTTCGCCTTACTCCTGGCACTCAAGGCAGTTAAGGTGATCTCAACAAAATCAACTCTATATCTTTACACTTCTGGATTGTTAATTGCCATTGCCGGATTTGCTCGTGCTCAATCTTGGGCGATAGCGGGTGCAATCGGCTTGACACTAATTTTCACTACTGCAAAGTCTTACAAAAAATTAGTGATTCTATGCTTTGGCTACGTTTGTGGATTTGGAGTAATTTTTGGGTATCTCCTCTCAAGCAATGCCGTAGAAGCTTGGTGGCTACAAAGCATTTACTGGCCTACCCAAATTTATCCTGATATTGGCCAGGGGAATAACTACAACAGATTCCAAATGCTGCTCTATCTCATAGAAGGGGCCTTGCTAATTCTTTTGATTTTTGTGGCAGGTCTTGTCCAAAATAGATTCTCAGGAAGACTTGCAGCATTATTTATTACTCTCTTCACGATCTCTTCTCTTGTAATTGGATACATAGTACCAACCCTCACTTCTATACCAATAAGATACCGGGTTTTATTTGGTGAGCCACTTGAACGAATCTTAGTCTCCCCCTTTTATTTGAGTGTTTTAGCCTCCATGTTCTTAACATTGCAACAAATTCGAAAAGAAAAGAAAGATAGAGACCCAGTCAAATTCTTGGTTGCGATATTTGGCTCTATCGCAATAATTCAGTTATACCCTCAATCCGACATTATGCATTTGTGGTGGATTGCGCCATTACTCATGCCTTCTTTAGTGATTATGGTCCAGGAAGCAGAACAAAGCAGAAAAATATCCATTGGAATTACAGAAAAAATAGTGACAATTTTTAGCATTTTTGGGTTGATGTTTGCACTAAATTTCATATTTTCGGATTGGAAAGAGTTCAAGAATCCTGCACTTGAGGGAACCTACGCTTCTTCAACTAAAGTTGAAGGCTTAGTTGTGTACAACGAAATTGTTCGCAATGCAGTAGCTAAAAAATCATCATTTGACTGCCATGATGGAATTTACTCGGTGCTAACTGGAGAATACCTTCCGGCAGATGAATGGTACGTGAGTTGGGGCTTCCCAAAGTCGATAACTCCCGAGCTTGGGGATATAAGGTTTATATGTGGTAAATCATTGGAATACGCTGAAAACGAAGCTTCAAGAATCGGCTGGGATCTAACTAGATATGTTCAATCAAAGACAAACCCTGAAGCCTCGCTTGCTATTTTAAAAAAGCCCTAACCCTACAATCGAAAAGAATTCAATGAAAAAAACTATCGTCCTACGAGGAATCAAGACAGAAATCGATACACAATTTGAAAACGAACTGGGTGTCTACGGGGACAGTTTCTGGTCAATGGTGGAAGATAACCGCTATGAACCACAAACTTTTGATTTTATTAAAAAGTGTTTTGTTCCTGGATCAAAATTTATTGATGTGGGGGCAGCCACCGGCTGCATGACAATTTATGCGGCACAACTTGGGTATCATGTTCTCGCGATTGAGCCCCAAACAAAAGTTTTCGCAGCCCTTAAGAGAAATTTGGATTTGAATCCTGAAATCGCGTTGAAGGTTGAGGCTCTTCACGCTCTAGTTGTCGACATGCGCGATCAGGAAACTAGTAACTTGGAGGATTATTTCACAGAAGGTGCATCGGGACCCCTAGCCGCATTAGATACAAATATAAACTTAATTCATTTGGAGTCACTAATTTCAAAGATAGGTTCAAATTCCCCCATCACTATAAAGATGGATATTGAAGGCGTAGAATTCAATATTCTTCAAAATATCCAGCTTCTAACACTTCTTAAGTCCAGAACAGCAAACATGTATTTAAGTCTTCACCCAGGTTTCCTTAATCCATTGAAAAGTGGCAATGTATTTGTAAAGTTCATTTGGCGACTAAGGGCGATTGTAGAAGTCGGAAATCTGGTTGTTCGGCTGTCTCGATTCGCTCGAATCTATGACGCGACTAGAACGACTAGATTAAACTTAGTCACGATACTAATCAGGCTACGAAAAAATTCTCGTGATTTTCATATTATTTTTGGTTGAGTTGCAGCAGGCTTGCATTTGGCAGTACCAAGAACGGTGAATAGCCGTTATCGGTCAAATAAGACACCGATGTATGATTCAGCGCCTTGGCAACAGGAGGTGCGGTCTCAACCATGATCCAGTGTGGCCACAGTGACTTTGTTAAGTTTGGCAAATCTAAGCTCAAAAGAGCATCATAATCGGCACCCTCTATGTCTATGTTTAAAAAAGTGATCTGGTCGGCTTGGAAATATTGCTTGACGAGTTCCTTTAGCGTAATTCCTTGCACAACTCGATACTCTTGGATCACTTGTTGTTCAGACAGGAATTTTTTTTCCCACTCCTTAGAGACTGTTGAAATTGCCGGTTCTTCAAAAATCGCAATCTGGTATTCAGGCAGAGTTCCAACACAGTAGTTGAGGTTAGTGTCCAGCGGACGTTCACTCTCAAACCTTGATAGAAGGTCTTTATTAGCGTCGACATTCACACCTCGCCATCCGCGCTGATATAAGGCTCGCGTAACCGAAAATCTACTGGGATGGTGCGCGCCGATGTCCAAGTATCTTCCTGGCTCAGTTTGATTCAGAACCGATAGCAAAGCCAAATCTTCACCTGACTGTGCCCAAGATATAGACACTGCATGATCAAATTTGGTGGCTTCGAATACTTCTGTGAATGGACCCCATGTTCTAGGATTCAATAGACCAACTAATGATCGGAATAGGCGCAGTATTTTCATCGGCCCTCCTCTCCGAAGGGAAAAAAGAGTTCCAACAATCTCTCTCTCGAAATTGGTTCTTGATCACGGAAATTGGAAATTGCAGAACCCAGCGATCCCCAATCCTCCAGGACTATGACGGGCAAATCAAAATCTTTGAATGGCCAAGCAGTAGCGTGGACAATAGGGACTGCCCCTAAATAGATAGCCTCCCATGTTCGGTGGCAATCTGGTCCATTTCCTGGAGGAGAGAGCACGAATTTACTCTTACTAACGAGGTCTAGGTACTCGTAAGGCTTGATTGCAGATTGAATCCTCCTTACTCCTCTAATTCCTACAGTTGCCTCAAGTGCAGCACCTCTAGAGACTGGATTCGTATGAAGTGAAAAAGCTACCAGTAGGTCAATAGGGCGTTCCTGGAAAGAAATAAGATTCTTTTTTTCAACCGAAAGAAAATCTTTGGGGAAACCGTTCCGCAGGAATCGTAAGTTTTCGAGTCCAATTGGAATTGGTCTTATGTTTCTATGTTCACCGATCCAATTTACCGCGTATACATTTTCAAAGTGCTTCGCTAGTTCGACAATTTTCTCGCGATTATTCGTCTCATCACCGTTGTGTATAAACAAATCACTTTTCGATAAATCAACAGGTTGAGTGACAATAAAGGATAGAAAAGAAGAAATCTGCTTGGATGAAATAAAAACACTCCGTGGAACCTTTACGAACTGGTCAAATCGATCATGAGAGCTCATGTCAACTTCGCAATTGAGTCGGTAAGTATCGCCAGAAATAAACGGAAGAGACGACCGGATAGGGCGATGCCCTAGCTTAAAAATCAGATTTCGGTACTTAAATCTTAGTAGGTGGAAAATTCTCATTACAACACTGTCTTGAAATAATCTCTTGTTCTCGATAATCCGTCTCGCAAGGCAACTTTTGGCGCCCACCCCAAAACATCGTGAGCCTTACTGATATCGGGACATCGTTGTTTAGGATCATCCACAGGTAAAGGATGGGAAGAGAGTTTGCCATCAGCTTCGCAAATTTCCAATGCAAGATTCGCCAAGGTCAGCATCGAAATTTCATTAGGATTCCCAATATTGATAGGACCATCAGGGCGCTGCTCTAAGTCAGCCATTTTCATAATTGCCTCGACTGTATCGTCTACATAACAGAAGGATCGAGATTGCCCCCCATCTCCAAAAATGGTTATGGGAGTTTCGGTTAGGGCGGAAACAAGAAAATTGCTTACAACTCGCCCATCTTCGACAGCCATTCGAGGCCCATAAGTATTAAAGATTCGGACAACTCTTGCGTCTATGTCATGAACGCGAATGAAATCAAAAATGGCGGTCTCCGCTGCACGTTTACCCTCGTCGTAACAGGCACGAGGACCAATCGGGTTAACTTTACCCAAATAAGTTTCAGGCTGCGGTGAAATTTCAGGATCCCCATAAACCTCGGATGTAGAGGCATGAACTAAAATCGCACTTGTCCTTTGCGCTAGCTCTAGCGCATTAATGGTGCCAATTAGACTCGTTAACAAAGTTTGAATCGGAGTTCTTTGGTAATGGACTGGTGATGCGGGGCAGGCAAAATTTAAAATCAAATCGACACTATTGTCAAACGGTAAGGTTACATCGTGATCAAAGAACGAAAATCTGGAATTTTGCAATGCCTGACTTAGATTGCTCAAACTTCCAGTACTAAGATTGTCAATCCCAATAACTTCATCCCCTCGACCGAGAAAACGATCAGTTAGGTGAGAGCCTATAAAACCTGCTGCGCCAGTGACTAATACCCGCATGGCTGCAATCGTAGACCATTTTCACCTACAATCTTCTCTGTGACTAGCCCGAATATGAGAAAATGAAGGTCGTTTACGTTTATATTGGCAAATCAAAGCTCCCCGCCTACGTGTTAAATAATCTCACGAATACGAAATCTAAGTTTCCGGAAATCGACATGGTTTTCATATCTGACAACACAAAATCGCTGAAAAAAGTTTCTGATCTGGGAATTAGCGTGTGGCAGTGTAAGAATCAAGCTAGTGTGAATTCAGAGACGTTAAATTCCATGGATCACCCAATGGACTTTAGATCAGGTTTTTGGTTCAGTACCCTGGCGAGATTCTTTGCGCTGGAAGAATTCATGGAGAGCAATTCAGTAAATGAAATCCTACAAATCGAGGCTGATGTCTGGCTGTCCAAGAAATTCCCATTTGAAAGATTTACCGGTTTGTCCAAGGAAATTGCTTACCCGATGGAATCCGTCGATCGAGGAGCGGCGAGTGTTTTATACGTAGGCAGCATTGACGCAATAAAAAGTTTCAATTCCTATTGCAAAAGAGCGTTAAAAGATTCGCCGAACTCGACCGATATGACGCTTCTAGGAGAATACTTAGCAAAACACCCAGACCGTGTTATTGCTTTACCAACCGCACCGGACGCAACAAGTTTTAAGGATTTCACTCCACAAGACCTTGCCATCAGATCTTCGTCTTATTACACGTATTTTGAGGGAGTGTTCGATTCATTAACATATGGAATGCATCTATTCGGAATTGATGCAAAAAACAATCGAGGAGTTCTGAAACTTTATTCAGATACACCTATCCACATCCTAGACATTCGCAAATTAGAGTTTGAAACGCTAGAAGGAGAAGTAATAGGAAAGAACCGCACCCAGCGCTTCAACATTTACAATCTTCATATACACAGTAAAAATATGAGAATCTTCCGTAATGCCACGAGCCATCAAGAAATGAACAAGTTAATTTCGCCGAGAAGGCAGTATGAAATTTCACGGCTTTCTTGGAGAGTACTTGCCTATGCAATTCTTGCAAAAGCCAATCGGTTGTTAACGCGAAGATATTGAGCACAGCATAGTCCTCGATTGTCAACGACAAGGCGATAGGCTGGACCTGTGAGAGTTGTTCATTTGTCTACTAGCAAATTTGGCGGCGCAGGAAAGTCGGCTGCAGTTCTGAATCAAAAACTTTTGGAAGCGGGCATTATCAGCCAGCTGCTGGATCGCCGAGTATCGGGATTTCAGAAAACTTTACGGAGTAAAGGTGCAACCCTGTATGGAAAAATTTCGTCAACCCCGGAATACGATTTACTTTCATCGCACTCCGTAAGTACATTGGATTTTAAAGCGCTTGACAGATTGCAACCGCAAATAATCCATATTCACAACTGGTACAACCTAGTTAATGTTGGCGATTTCCCGAGACTGGCTCAAATCGCCCCACTTGTATTTACGCTTCACGATGAAAGGCTTGCAACTGGAGGTTGCCACGTTACTTTAGGGTGCAGCAAATTTCTTCACAGTTGCGATGACTGTCCGGCGCATCGCTTTGGATATTCCACGGAGAAGTACAGAAGACGATTGGAGAGATTCTTTGATTCTGCTCAAAATTATTCCGTAATTAGCCCATCACATTGGATGTTGGAGCGACTGCGTTTGACTGCCCTTGTATCAAATGCGTACTCAACAAAAGTGATTCCAAACTTAGTGTCTTCAGATAATAAAATCTTGCCTCCCGGACGACTTGAGGCTAAATCAATAGAATTAATCTTTGTTGCCTCCAATATAGGCGTACCATATAAAGGAATTGAAACCCTTTTATCAGCGATTAGAATTCTCGATGCCAGAATAGAAGGAAGCCATAAACAACTCAATTTGACACTAGTCGGAAACTCACCCGTTGAGAAAGTCGAATCTTTCAAAAATGTGAAGGTAGTGCAAATGGATCATCAGAGCGCCGAAGCATTGTTGAGCCTAATGCAAAGATCAGATCTTTTGATTGTTCCGAGCATGACGGAGAATTATCCTGGCGTGATTGCAGAGGGCCAAATTAAAGGTGTTCGTGTAGTTGCCCATCGAGTTGGCGGAATACCAGAAATGATAGAAGATGGGGTTACTGGATATCTTTGCCAGCCAAACGCAGAGTCCCTAGCTTCTAGAATTCTTGACGCTGTTTTCGATCCAAATTCTGACAGAGTCAGATCTGCCGCTTTCGAGACAGTCTTAAAGAGGCAGAATTCAGAGAAAATCATCACTGGTCATATTGATCTCTATTCGCAACTATTAGGGAGATCAGGTGGTTAAGTGTTAGCTGTTCTCGTAATCGGCTTTCTGCGCAAGAACCAAATAGAGAAATTGGTCCGAGTTTCATGTACAGAGGGCATTAAAAAAATTTACATTTCACTGGATGGTCCGCGAAACAATGAAGACGAAGCAAAACAGACTGAAATTATAAAAATGATTAGAGAACTGCGGCAAGAAATTCCAATCTCAATAGAAGTGCGACATCTAAATCAGAATATTGGAGCAGGAGCGGCGGTCATATCTGGACTTGACTGGTTTTTTAGCCAAGAACCTCAAGGCATAATTTTGGAGGATGACTTATCACCTGATCAAAGTTTTTTTCACGAAGCAAGAGCATTTATCGAAAGAACCGATGTCGACGATAAAATTTTAATGTTCGCAGGTACCAACATATTTAATGGTGAAGGCGACAGGGTTGAACTTCTGAGATACCCGGTTGTGTGGGGATGGGCAACTTCACGAATAAAGTGGACGGTGCTTAGATCTTTGATTTTCTTGCCACCCTCAGAGTTGTCTCTGTCTAAATTGGGCACAGACTATTTCTACTGGTTTGTGGGCAAAAGACGAGCCCTAAAAGGTCAGACGCAAGTTTGGGATGTGCCACTTGCCGGTGCGATGTTCAGTCAGGATTATTATTGTGCAATATCTACAACTAATTTGGTCTCGAATATTGGAGACGACGATTTTGCTAGTAATACGAAAGGAAAAGGGTGGCCATTGCACCTAACCACCAGGATTCCGAGTGTCCGAGCGGGACGGCTCATAATTGCTTCAGAACCAAGCATCGCTGGAGAACAATTTATGAGAAGAAATGTATTCGGGATTGGCGCAAAATACCTTCTATCGAGTTTTTTTTGGTACTTCTTTGACTTTATTCGATGGCGCAAAAGTGAGATTCGAGAGTTAGAAAAAATTGTTTCATCCATTCAGTGGAAGAACGTCTAAATCATGGAATGCACACTTACAGTTGTGGTGCCAATTCACAATATGTATAAAAAACTTCATCGATTAGACGATTGGATTTCTACGATTAGTGGTTCTCACGTTGAAATAATCTTAGTTGATGACTTCACCTCGGAAGAAGCATCGCAAGAGATCAAAGATTTAGCTGACGATCATTCGAGTTTAAACATAAAGTTGATTTCAGGATCGTTTAAGTCACCCGGAAATGCGAGAAATGCAGGATTATCGAAAGCGAATGGCATCTGGGTTATTTTTGTCGATTCCGATGACATCCTCCACCACAATCTGGTTTTAAATCATTTGGCAAAGTCCGAACCAAAGGCGATTGAAGTTTTTCAGTTTCGCGAAATTGATTTTAGTTCAAGCAAAATTCTTAAAGCGTTAAGCAAAACTACGTCGGAGATCGATTTAGTTTTGAATTTGGGCATCTGGAGGCTGGCCTTTCCTACCAGATTCTTAACTAATAAGAAGTTTAGCGAAATCAGAATGGGTGAAGATCTTCTCTTTTTTCTAGATGTACTTGAAGACATTAAAAAAATAAAATTCAACGAATTTCATAGTTATGATTATCTTATTGGTTCGGGAAATCAGCTCACGGCTAATAAAAGTGCCTTGAATGAATTATTGTGTTTACTCGAACTCTTGTCATTGAGAATAGACACATCCGAAAAGACTAGTAATCTCGCTAAGCTTATGTACTTTAAGAACACATTATCCGCTACAAAGCATCTTGGATTGATAAAATCACACAAGTTTGTTTTCAGAAGCGCAGTTATGTTCATAACTAGTGATTCTGGAGATAAGAAAAAATTTATCCAAATAGTAATGGGATTATTTAAATCATGAGAAGAACTTACTTATTTCTCACCGGAGGTCTAGGTAACCAACTATTTCAGATAGCAGCATGTTTATCTTTGGGACATAAAACTGAGATTGTATTGGACGTGACCTCCGGTAATCCCAGAAATGGATCTCACGAATCGGCTGATTTGCTTTCAGTTTTCTCAGGTTCAGGCGTAATCATTGAAAGGGAGAAAAAAAATGCTTTTTCTTCAAAAATCGGGGGATACATACTCCGTTCTGGTGCCGAACCGAAAGGCCTTGAGAGAAATGGGTTTTACCGAGAGCTTGTCAGGCTTATCGCATCTGCCTATTTTTCGGTTTCAAAGCGTAAACGAATATCAGTTAGAGCAAATAGTGGTGTTGGATACTCGCAAATTGACATCAGTCAGAAACGAAGCACATTTCTCTTTGGCTATTTTCAGTCCTACAGGTGGATTGAGCGGGACCACGTAAGAGAATTCATGAACTCGCTTACTGTTCAGAACCCTTCGGAAAAATATCAATCCATAAAAAAAGAAATCTCTGAAATTCAGCCAATAATTATGCACATTCGCAGAGGCGACTATGCCTTCGAACCAAACTTTGGAGTTCTCTCCCAGATTTACTATGAGAAGAGTCTGGAATACATTCAAAATCTGGCTATTGAGCAAGCAGTTTGGGTATTCACCGATGATCCGGATTGGGCTAAACTCATAACTTCCAGTCAGACTTTTGTGGGCAAAGAAATTAGGCTAGTAGACGATTCGAATCTATCAACCGGTGAAGTATTTGATCTTATGCGCTTTGGAAGTGCGTATGTAATTGCCAACTCGAGCTTCAGTTGGTGGGCCGCATACCTTTCAAGGACCAATGGGGCACCTGTGATCGCGCCAAAACCTTGGTTTATTGGATTACCAGAGCCAGAGTCATTAATTCCGACATCTTGGAGACGTATTTCGGGATTTGAACCAAAGATTTAACTAATTTTGGAAGAGAAAAGTACACTGCGATTGTGAAGGATTCGGTAGAAGCAGGAATAGGAGTGCTCCTTAAGCGCGCCTTGGGACTTCTATCACCGAGGGATCGACTCAAAGTACTCACGGTTTCTGTTGGTCAGATCCTGCTGAGTTTTCTTGATTTGCTAGGTGTTGCACTAATCGGTGTTATCGGTGCGCTGACTATTCGTGGAGTTTCGAATCAAGCGCCGGGTGACCGAGTCTCCAAAGTTTTAGAATTCATTAATCTGAATGAGTCCACCTTGCAAACTCAAGTATCGGTTATTGGATTATTAGCTTGCACGGTATTGATCACACGAACAGTAATTTCAATAATTGTAACTCGAAAAATGTTTCGATTCCTATCTATTCGTAGCACAAATTTAACAACAGCTCTACTCTCCAAATTAATAAACCAGTCAATTTCAAAAATTAGTACACGAACTAATCAAGAAATAATCTACGCGCTAACAAATGGAGTATCGATCGTCTACCTTGGCATTATCGGAACAATAGTGCTGTTGATTTCAGATATCGCACTCCTCGTGGTGCTGCTTGCAGGAATCATCGTGGCGGATTTAGGAACAGCGGTTATTTCAATACTCTTTTTTGGCGCCATTGGCTTTCTTATGTACCTTATGTCTCACAAAAAAGTTTCTATTTTAAGTAAGAATAACTATCAGCAAACAATAAGCAGTAATGAGTTAATCTTACAGTCGTTGAATACCTACAGAGAACTATTGGTTCGAAATCGAAGAAGATATGTTGTTGATAAAGTTAATAGCTCAAGAAACACATATGCAAAGACAGTTGCGGAATTAGCTTTCTTGCCATACATCAGCAAGTATGTGATAGAAACATCAGTAATATTTATCGCTCTGATGCTTGGCGCATACCAATTCTCTGTCAATGATTCATCAAGAGCTGTCGCAACGCTTTCAATCTTTTTAGCCGCGGGAACGCGACTTGCGCCAGCAATTCTGAGAGTGCAACAGAGCCTTTTGCTAGTCAAAGGAAATCTTGAAGTTTGCCGAGTCACGCTTGATTTGAGCGATGAACTTGATGGCAAACCAGAATTGCCGAAAGATTCAATCACAAAACCGAAAACTGACCATGGAAACTTTAGAGGCGAGATAATTCTTGAAAATGTCTGTTTTGCCTTCAATAATGAAGAAGTTGAATATATACGCCAATTGAACTTGAGCATTCCGGTCAATCGCCTAACTGTGATTGTTGGAAAATCAGGTGCTGGAAAAACAACTCTTATTGACTTAATTCTGGGCGTCTTGGAAATCAAATCTGGGAAAATCACTATTTCTGATTTGTCCCCACATGAATCGTTCGAAAAATGGCCCGGAGCGATCGCTTATGTTCCACAGGATGTCCCAATCGTCGACGGAACAATTAGAGAGAATATCTGCCTGGGATACGATGTAGCAGATGTTCCACAAGAAGATATTCTGTGGGCTGTGAAGGTGGCAACACTCACACCTTTCCTTGACAATCTGAGCGAGGGATTAGAAACTAAAATCGGTACCGACGGATATAAACTTAGTGGTGGGCAAAGACAGAAAATCGGCATTGCGCGGGCAATCATTTCCAAACCAAGATTACTCATTTTGGATGAAGCAACAAGCTCTCTAGATGGGCAAGCTGAGTCTGAAATCACCGAAGCGATTAACTCAGTAAAGTCAAATACTAGCGTGTTAATGATCGCACACAGATTGTCCACAGTTAGGGATGCAGACACTGTCATATATGTTGAATCCGGCAAGATAATTGCACAGGGCTCATTTGACGAAGTTCGAAATCGTGTTCCGGATTTTGATAAACAGGCAAAATTGTTAGGTCTCTAAAGTGAATTTTATTCAAAAGATAAAACGGCATGGTGTTTTCACAAGTCTTAAAATAGGCGGAAACCTAGCAATCGATAGGTCTCTGTCGAAATTATCAGATGATTTTTTTCACCGGTTGACAGCTGTTCGTCGGCTAGTCATCGCCGAACGATTGGCTGTCGAGTTAGATAACGAAATCCACCATGGAATTTTCAGTGGCATGAAACTCTCGAGTTTGCGATGGGGCGGGCACGATAAAGCGCCCATGATGTTAGGTTTGTATGAAAGTGAAGTTACCAGTGAAATAGAAAAGGCAGCCAGTCACACGACGACCTTCGTAGATGTGGGTGCTG
>JACCDN010136608.1_pt1 | contig 12753 bp, 10 predicted proteins | sample 7441691 | NCBI WGS metagenome assembly JACCDN01 (sample SAMN15323439, study PRJNA562643) | freshwater metagenome | isolation source: river surface water | place: USA:Blue River Watershed | collected 2017-08-16 | reverse complement strand
TTAATTCCACAAGGATTCGCTATCATGGCGACTCCGTCTAACCGCAAGGTTGTAGCGGAAAACATCAAGCAAGCTGCTCACAAAGTGGAGAAAGTTCGTCAAGATGCTTTCGATTTAGCTGCAGCGATCGGTGAAATGGCATTGACTATTCCTGCAAAGACAGGTGATAGCGGAAAAATCTTTGGTCGTGTGACTAGCCTTCAAATTTCAGAAATGCTGAAAGAAAAAGGATTTGATATCGATCGTAAGAAAATTTCATTCGATACAGAAGTGAAGACAATCGGCGATTATGCTGCTACGCTTGACTTACACAAAGAAGTAAAACACAAAATTGCTTTCTCTGTGGTTTCAGAATAGTATTTGAAACAAAACGATAAGTAGAAATCGCGCTGAGCAATTGGCGCGATTTTTTTATTTTATGCCCTGGCATAAAATAAAAAAATAGTCCGAAGGGGGTTAGTCCGGAGTCCGGAGGGAAAGAGTCCGAAGTCCGGAGGGAAAGAGTCCGAAGGTAGAGAGTCCGGAGGGAAAGAGTCCGAAGTCCGGAGGGAAAGAGTCCGAAGGTAGAGAGTCCGGAGGGAGAAAGTCCGAAGGGAGAGAGTCCGAAGGGAGAGAGTCCGAAGTCCGGAGGGAAAGAGTCCGAAGTCCGAAGGGAGAGAGTCCGAAGTCCGAAGGGAGAGAGTCCGTAGTCTGAAGTGCAAAAAAAATCCGGAAAGGAATTTCTTCCCCTCCGGACTCTTTGACTAAGTTGCGAAGCAACGACTAAGACGAAGTCGACTAAGCGACCAAGTCGCGACTAAGCCGCCTGCGGCGACTATGCTAACGCTGCCTTCAAATTCGTATCTAAAGCCTCTAAGAACTCTTCTGTGTATAAGTAGTGCTCTCCGTGGTTTACTTTGTTTCCATGGATACAAACGGCTAAGTCTTTGGTCATCTTACCAGACTCCACTGTAGCCACGCAAACTTTTTCCAAAGTTTGGCAGAAATTAATCAACGCCGCATTGTTATCTAATTTACCGCGGAATTCTAAACCACGAGTCCAAGCGAAAATAGAAGCAATTGGGTTAGTCGATGTAGGCTTTCCTGCTTGGTGATCGCGGTAGTGACGAGTCACCGTTCCGTGAGCAGCTTCCGCTTCCATCACTTTCCCATCTGGTGTAATTAAAACCGACGTCATTAAACCTAATGAACCGAAACCTTGAGCAACGGTATCTGACTGAACGTCTCCATCATAGTTTTTACAAGCCCAAACGAAGTTACCATTCCACTTTAACGCAGAAGCAACCATATCATCGATTAAACGGTGCTCGTAAACAATTCCTTTTGCATCAAATTGTGCTTTATAATCCGCTAAGTAGATCTCCTCGAAGATATCTTTGAAACGACCATCGTATTTCTTCAAGATCGTGTTCTTCGTCGATAAATATAAAGGCCATCCTTTGCTCAATGCCATGTTAAAGCAAGAGTGTGCGAAACCTTTGATTGACTCATCTGTATTGTACATGGTCATTGCAACACCATCGCCTTTGAAGTTATATACTTCGAAAGTTTGAGCAGCACCACCATCTTCAGGTTGGAAGGTAACAGTTAACTTACCTTTTCCTTTTGTTACGAAATCGGTTGCTCTGTATTGATCCCCAAAAGCATGGCGACCAATCATGATAGGTGCAGTCCAGTTAGGTACTAAACGAGGAACGTTTGCGCAAACGATAGGCTCACGGAAAACAGTACCATCTAAGATATTACGGATAGTTCCATTAGGTGATTTCCACATTTGCTTTAAATCGAACTCTGCTACACGCGCCTCATCTGGTGTGATAGTAGCACATTTGATACCTACACCGTATTTTTTGATTGCCTCAGCAGCCTCGATGGTTACTTGGTCATTCGTCTCATCGCGGTATTCTACACCTAAATCATAGTACTTAATGTCTAGATCTAAATAAGGCAAGATTAATTTGTCTTTGATGAATTTCCAGATAATTCGAGTCATTTCATCGCCGTCTAATTCAACGACTGGGTTGGCAACTTTAATTTTTTCCATTTTTATAATATCAAAATTTTGATAGGTTGTGATAATCCTGCAAAGGTAAAGACTAAATCTTTTTTACTCCATTATTTTGGGGTATTTTTGTCAAAATGTCGGATATTTTTTTGAGTAAAGGGGGTAGGGAAAGTTCGGTCCGTTTATTTGATTAAAATTTGTTCGAAAAAGCGTAAATTGCAGTCCTTTTTTTAGATACTATGTTTGAGAATTTAAGTTCGAAGCTGACCACTGCCATGCGTACCCTGAAGGGGAACGGCAGAATTACGGATATTAACGTTGCCGCTACGGTGAAGGAAATTCGCCGCGCCTTGATGGATGCGGACGTTAACTATAAGGTCGCAAAAGAAATTACGGATCGGATTAAGGATCAGGCGATGGGCCAAAAAATCCTTATCGCTGTGGAGCCAGGTCAATTATTAACTAAAATTGTACATGATGAACTAACCCAATTAATGGGTGGCCAGAAGCAGGATATCAACCTGAAAGGTGATCCATCGGTGGTTTTAATCGCCGGTTTACAAGGTTCTGGAAAGACGACTTTCTCTGGTAAGTTAGCTCAATACATTAAAAAAGGGGGTCGGAATGTGCTTTTAGTAGCCTGTGATATTTACCGTCCTGCGGCGATCGATCAATTGAAAGTATTAGGAGAACAAGTAGGGGTGGAAGTATATGCGGAGCCTGAAAATAAGAATGCGGTAAGCATCGCCCAGAACGCGCTTTCGTATGCTCGCAAGATGGGTAAGAAAGTGGTGATCGTCGATACAGCGGGTCGTTTAGCGGTGGATGAGGTGATGATGAATGAGATTGCAGCTGTTAAAGACGCGATTAAGCCAACGGAGATTTTGTTCGTGGTGGATTCAATGACGGGTCAGGATGCGGTGAATACGGCGAAGACCTTTAATGATCGCTTGAATTTTGACGGCGTTGTTTTAACGAAATTAGATGGTGATTCCCGTGGTGGTGCGGCCCTTTCGATTCGTCAAATCGTCGACAAGCCGATTAAATTTATCTCTACCGGAGAGAAAATGGAGGCCTTGGATCAGTTCTATCCTGATCGTATGGCGAACCGTATCCTGGGAATGGGTGACGTATTATCGTTAGTGGAGCGTGCGCAGCAGGCTTTTGACGAAGATGAGGCGGCACGATTAAACAAGAAGATACGCCAAAATAACTTCACCTTCGAAGACTTCTACGCGCAATTGCAACAGATCAAAAAGATGGGTAACATCAAAGATTTGATGGGCATGGTGCCAGGAATGAGCCAGGCGGTGAAAGATGTGGATATTTCCAATGATTCTTTCAAACCTATCGAGGCAATCATCAATTCGATGACAGCTAAAGAGCGTCAAAATCCAGATATTTTAAACCCATCCCGCAAGAATCGCATTGTGGCAGGTTCTGGAACGTCGATTCAAGAGGTGAACAATCTATTGAAGCAGTTCGAAGATATGCGCAAAATGATGAAGATGATGAACAAAGTTCAAGATGGAAAGATGAAGATGCCTAATTTAGGAGGCATGTTCAAGCGCTAATTATTTTCTAATTATTGCTCCAATTTCCTTCTCGAATCCTTTCATTAAGCGATCCATCGTCGACTCAATGACCTTATCTGTTAAGGTCTGAGATTCGTCTTGTAGCGTGAAGCTAACGGAATAAGCTTTCTTGCCTTCGCCTAAGTTCTTGCCTTCGTACACATCGAAGATGGATACGTTTTTCAACAAGTTCTTCTCGTATTGCTCGGCTAGTTTTCTAATTGCTTGGTAGCTGACGGTTTTGTCAATCACTAATGATAAATCGCGACGTACTTCTGGGAACTTTGAAATCTCTTGGTAAACGAAGTCAGCTTTCTCTTGCTTCACCCAATAATCCCAATCGAAATCCGCGAAAAACACGTCTTGTTTTACCTCCCATTTGCTTGCTAAATTCGGGTGAATCATACCCAATTCAAGGCACGCCTTTTTATTGATGGAGATGCGTAAGCCGAAAGCGAATACACTCGAATTTTCAATGGTGCCCGTCTCAAATTGGGTTACTCCTAGGGAACGCATCAACTCGATGCTCACTTGATATAAGTGGTGTAAAGCGGTTTTTGTGGGTGCGCTAGACCAGGTTTCTCCGGCCCACAATCCCGTAGTAAATAAGGATAAATGCTTCTTTTCGATATATTTAGCGCCTTTTTTATGGTATGTTTTGCCAAATTCAAAGACCTTTAGATCTTTTTGGCGGCGGTTAATATTGTGTGCTAAGACCTCTAATCCGGCGAAAGACATATGCTGTCTCATGACACCTAAGTCCTCTGAAAGGCGATTCAAGATCTCTACCGTTTCGAATTGTAAATCTTTCTCGATGGCCTTGTGGGCATCTGCCTTAGTTAAGGAGTTGGTGATGATTTCTTGGAAACCTTTGGCCGTCAAAATCTGTGAGATATTCAACTGAACGCGCTCCTTATCTAACAAAGGGAACTCCGAGATGAAGTTCGCGCTCAAATGATCCGATAAAGGAATGTTATCCAAACCATGGATACGTAAAATCTCCTCAATGATATCCGCCTCTCTCGTCACATCCACACGGTAAGCTGGGGATATAGCCACGAAATCGTCGCCTTTATCGGCCTCGATTTTGAAATCCAATAAGGTCAAAATTTCTTTAATTCGCTCTGCCTCTAATTCAACACCAATGTATTGCTGCACACGACGAACACTAACTGGAATTTCGACTAAAGAAACTGGCGTTGGATAATAATCAATAGGCTCAGAAGTAATTTTACCACCTGCTAATTCTTGAATTAATTGAGCTGCGTATTCCAAGGCGAATAACTTCGCTTGGATATCTGTCCCTCGTTCAAAACGGAAAGAAGCATCGGTTTTTAAACCATGCGTCTGACTTGCTTTGCGAATGCGTTCTGGCTTGAAGTGGGCTACTTCTAAGAAAACACGCGTCGTAGAATCTTTAATACTAGAATGTTCACCGCCCATGACACCGGCTAATCCGATCGCACCTGAAGCGTCGCAAATCATTAATTCTTCACCAGTTAACTTACGTTCTACGCCGTCTAGGGTTTTGAATAAGGTCCCTGCAGGCAATGAATCCACGATTAATTTACCACCTTTGATCTCATGCCAATCATACGCGTGCATCGGCTGTCCTAAGCCGTGGCAGATGAAGTTGGTGATGTCTACCACGTTATTGATTGGACGTAATCCAATAGCAGCTAAGCGTTCTTGTAACCAAGCTGGAGACGGAGCTACCTGAATTCCGTCGATGGTGATACCACAAAAACGATCGCATCCGTTGTCTTTAATTTCTACTTGAATCGGATGCGCATTGCTTTCGATTACCAAGGCAGGGGAGGGCAACTGAATCGAAAGACCCGTTACTGCTCTAATATCGCGTGCTACGCCCCAATGAGAGGCAGCGTCCGCACGGTTTGGCGTTAATCCAATTTCTAAAACTAAATCACCAGCAATATCGAAAAACGAGGCAGCGGGAGTTCCGTTAGGTACATCCGTATGTAAGACTAAAATTCCATCATGTGACGTCCCTATGCCGATTTCGTCTTCAGCACAGATCATTCCTTCAGAAGGTTGACCATATACTTTGCGCTTCTCGATTTTGAATAATTCTTTCCCCTCTTTATCGTATAATTGGGTGCCGGGAGTGGCAACGATTACTTTTTGGCCGGCTGCTACGTTTGCAGCTCCACAGACAATCGTTAAGATTTCTTCTAAACCCGCGTCTACTGTCGTTAAGCTTAAGGTTTTTTCTTTTACCTCGAATTTCTCGCAGGTCAAAACTTCCCCTACCACAAAGCCTTTTAATCCACCTGGAATCTTATCGTGAGGTTCGATACCCTCTACTTCTAAGCCCGTGTTTGTTAATAAAACGTCTAGTTCTTCGGGGCTACCTTGTGCAGGAAGCTTCGAAATATCAATAAAATCGCGTAACCAATTAAGGGAAATTTTCATCTGTCTAATTAACGAGTAAGTTTCATTTTGTAATCCACGGAAACTTTTCCTCGCGTGATATCACTTAACTTATTTTTAATGAGGCGCTTTTTCACCGGATTCAAATGATCTGTGAATAAAATGCCTTCGATATGATCGTATTCGTGTTGAATAATGCGGGCGGCTAAACTCTCGAAAATATCGGTTCTTTCCTCGCCCTGCTCTGTCCAATAGTGGATCTTAACATATTCTGGGCGATACACCTCGCCGCGAATACCTGGAATCGATAAACAACCCTCTTCAAAACCCCATTCGTCCCCAGTTTCCTCAATAATGGTCGGGTTGACGAATACTTTTTTAAAACCAATCAAAGACTGATCCACATCCTCGTCTTTTTCCCCCTCGTTCATAGGTCTGCCATCCACTACGAATAAACGGATGTCCATCCCGATTTGTGGAGCAGCTAATCCCACTCCGCTGGCAGCATACATCGTTTCAAACATATCTTCTGATAGTTTAATCAGATCTAGGCTTCCAAATTCAATGGGAACAGCGACTTTTCTTAAAACGGGATCCCCGTAGGGTATAATTGGATAAATCATATCTATTAGCGCAATGCAAACAACAAATTTAGCAGAATTTATCCTTTGTTTTTCGTAATTTGCAGGGATTTTTAATCCTAAGTGAGATATATAAATTGAATATGAATAGAAACTTCTTTAAGGCACATCCTTGGCATGGCGTACAAATCGGCGACCAAATGCCTGAATTAGTGACCGCGTTTATTGAAATTGTACCTACTGATACGGTAAAGTACGAAATTGATAAGCAGACTGGCTATTTAAAGATTGATCGTCCGCAGAAGTTCTCGAACATTGTCCCCGCTTTATATGGCTTTTTGCCGCAAACCTATTGTTCGGATGGAATCGCGGAATTAGCGCGCAAATATTCGGGAAAGGATATTGAAAGAGGGGATGGTGATCCATTAGATATTTTAGTTCTTTCTGAGCGTGCGATTACACATGGCGATATTTTATGTCAAGCGATTCCAATTGGTGGAATTCGCATGATTGATAAGGGAGAGGCGGATGACAAAATTATTGCGGTATTGAAGGATGATCCGATTTATGGTAAGTGGAAAGATATCGCAGATGCACCTAAAGACATTGTGGAGCGATTGAGGCATTATTTTTGGACCTATAAAATGTTACCAGGTGAAACTACCTCAAATTCGGTAGATATTGATGATATTTATGGTCGCGAAGTGGCTTATGAAGTGATTCGTCAAGCGCGCGAGGATTACCGTAAAAACTTTGGTTAGAAACGTATAAATAATAAGACTATGTGGCAATTTGTCAAGTATTCATTAGCGACTGTTTTTGGTCTTTTCTTATTTGCAATCGTCTCTTTATTGCTTTTAGCTGGCGTGGGTGCCGCTATTGGTAGTTCAGAAGAGGTATACGAATTGAAAGACAATTCCGTTCTAAGACTGGATTTGAATCGGCCTATCGTGGAAAATGCATCGACAGAGGATAATCCATTTTCAGCTTTAACAGATGCCTATTTTGCGCCACCTGAAAACTTGGGTTTGATCCAAGTTTTGTCTGCTTTAGAGCGAGCGAAAGTAGACCCTAAAATCAAGGGAATTTATTTAGATGCTAGTTTTCCAATGGCCGGATATGCTCAGTTATCGGAGATTCGAGAGGCGATTCAGAAGTTCCAAAAGTCTGGTAAATTCGTCTATGCCTATGCCAATTCTTACACGGAGAAAGGCTATTACATTTCTTCCGTGGCAGATCAGACTTATTTAAATCCGAATGGTTTGTTGGATTTTAATGGAATTAGCGTTCAGTATACTTTCTATAAGAAGGCTTTGGACAAATTAGACATCGAACCATTAGTATTCCGCGTAGGAACCTATAAATCAGCGGTGGAGCCTTTCATTCGTGAAGATATGAGCGAGGAAAGCAAGGCCCAGACCTCTTCTTTCTTGCAATCCATTAACACCTATATTTTTGATAAAATAGCCCGAAGTAAAAATATCCCGGTGCGTAAATTAGATCAAATTGCGGATAGTCTTCAAGCGTTTGAGCCATCATCAGCGGAGAAATTAGGCATGATTAAGCAAGGATATTGGGATGAGTTTGAGGCTTTATTGAAAAAGGCGTCGGGAGAAAAGGAAAAAGTGATTTATGTGTCTTTGAATAACTATTTGAAGGCCAAAAATCCGATTGATGAAGTGGAAGGTAAAGATCGCATCGCGGTTTTAGTGGCTGAGGGAGAGATTTCAGGAACCAAGGCAAGCGATGGGAATATAGGTTCGGATGATTTTGTGAAAGAGTTGAAGAAACTTCGCGAGAGTAAATCAGTAAAGGCGATTGTGCTTCGAATCGATTCTCCAGGAGGCTCTTCTCTGGCTTCAGATATCATGTGGCGCGAGATAGAATTAACCAAGAAAGTAAAGCCAATTATCTCATCTATGTCGAATTATGCTGCTTCAGGTGGATATTATATGGCAATGGGTACCGATGTGATTGTAGCTCAGCCGACGACTATTACCGGCTCGATTGGTATTTTTGCAGCTTGGTTTAATGTAGATAATTTCTTAAAAAATACGCTTGGAATTACACAAGATCACGTAGATACGCATGCCAATTCTAATTTTATGAATTCGGCTGGCGCTCTAACGGATTTCCAAAAATCAGTCGTTCAAAACTCTGTGAACAAAGGCTATTTATCGTTTACAACAAAAGCTGCAGCAGGTCGTAAAATGACCCTTCAACGTTTGCAGTCATTAGCAGGCGGTCGTGTTTGGACAGGTGCACAAGCAAAGCAAATTGGTTTAGTGGATGAGCTAGGAGGATTAGACAAGGCTATTGAAATTGCAGCATCGAAAGCGAAATTAAAGCCAGGTGCTTATAAAGTAGCTGTTTATCCGAAGGCTAAATCTTTTGTAGATGAATTACTTAGTACTGCAACTTCAGAGACGTCGTTGTCAGAGCGTTTACTTGCAAAGAATATCCCTTGGGCTTCCTCCGTTTTAGAGGTGAACCGTTGGAAAAAAAGAGAAGGCTTCTTAGCAATGATGCCTTATTTAATGGAGTTTGAATAGAAATTAAAGCTGATATGGTACGTAATAATTGGACTCGTGAAGAGGTAGAAAAAATATACAACCAACCCTTCTTGGATTTGGTCTACCAGGCTGCGACGGTGCACCGCGAGAATTTTGACCCGAATGAGGTGCAGATCTCAACCCTTCTTTCGATTAAGACGGGTGGCTGCCCAGAAGATTGTTCTTATTGCTCTCAAGCAGCGCGTTACCATACGAATGTCAAGGTGCAAAAATTGCTTCCGTATGAGGAAGTAATCCAAGCGGCAAATCGTGCAAAAGACAATGGAAGTTCTCGTTTCTGTATGGGAGCGGCTTGGCGCGAGGTGCGTGATAACAAGGACTTTGACCGGGTACTTGATATGGTCAAAGGAGTAAACTCTCTAGGAATGGAAGTCTGCTGTACCTTAGGCATGTTATCCGAGGAGCAAGCACAGAAATTAAAAGATGCAGGATTGTACGCTTACAATCATAACATCGATACCAGTGAAGAATACTATGAGGATGTTATATCCACTCGTACCTACGACGATCGTTTAGAGACCTTAGGGAACGTGCGTAAGGCGAATTTATCCGTTTGTTCAGGTGGAATCATTGGGATGGGGGAAAGTGCGGGAGATCGTATCGGAATGCTATTAACGCTTGCGAATTTACCAGAGCATCCGGAATCAGTTCCAGTTAATAATTTAGTACCCGTAGAGGGAACTCCTTTTGAGAATCAAAAAACAGCATCAGTTTGGGATCTAGTTCGCGTGATTGCGACGGCTAGAATCATGATGCCTAAATCAGCGGTTCGTTTATCAGCAGGTCGCTTAGAATTAAACTACGAAGGCCAAGCTTTCTGCTTCATGGCAGGGGCGAATTCGATCTTCTCTGGTGATGTGTTATTAACAACGCCTAATCCGGATACGAAATCGGATCAGGAATTATTCCAAATTTTGAGCATCAAACCAAAGGCAGCCTTCAAGGATGCAAGAAAGCCGGGCGTTGAATTTAATCAAATTCCGAGCGCACAGGGTTTAGAGCACACGCATTAATTGAAAATTCTAATTGAAGAGGCGCTATTCCATAAGGTTTAGCGCTTTTTTTATAATGTCTTGCTCATCCGGTAATGTTGGATTTCCCCGAACAACAAATAGGATTCAGCTACAATTGAATATCCAATTGCATGGTAAAACGGCACCGCATTTTCCCTTGCCTCTAATACGATTTCTGTCCAACCCTTCGTTTTCGCATGATCTTCCAAGTAGGCCATGATGGCTTTACCGATTCCCTTTCCTTGAGCGGATGTAGCAATGGCTACACAACGCACTTGACCTTGTTTTTCAGCACACTCGTGCATACGCGCCACACCTAGCACCTCCCCATTCTCTGCCGCAATGGCATGTATGGCCAGGTCTTCATCAGCTAAAACCTCCGAGCCGAGAGGTTGATTCCAAGGCTCACGCAGCACGTTAAAGCGCAAGGCGTAATAGGCTTTCCATTCGGAGTCGGTTTGGGGAGCTTTGATTTCCATGTACTAGAGGGGTAAAAAAATGGCGCAGCCCGCAGGGCTGCGCCATAAATATACTCGATTTCGATCCTATTTTGCAAAGTTTACGGCGCGCATTTCGCGAATCACCGTTACTTTAATTTGACCTGGATATTGCATCTCTTTCTCGATTTTCTGAGAAATGTCAAACGATAAGTTCGAAGCCTTTTCGTCGCTTACGTTTTCGGAATCAACCATGATACGTAGCTCACGACCCGCTTGGATCGCATAGCATTTCTGTACGCCATCGAAGGAAGTAGCTAAAGCCTCTAAATCACGCAAACGCTTCATATAGGACTCCATCATCTCGCGGCGAGCACCTGGACGAGATCCAGAGATTGCATCACATACCTGAATAATAGGTGAGATCATTGAAGTCATCTCGCACTCATCGTGGTGAGCTCCAATCGCATTACAAACCTCTGGATGTTCTTTGTATTTCTGAGCCAGTTCCATTCCTAGTAAAGCGTGAGGAAGTTCTGGTTCTTCATGCCAAACCTTACCAATATCATGCAATAGACCTGCACGTTTCGCTAGCTTCGCATTTAATCCTAATTCCGCTGCCATCGTTGCACAAAGTTTTGCGACTTCGCGGGAGTGTTGCAGTAGGTTTTGGCCATAAGAAGAACGGAATCGCATGCGACCAATCATTTTGATTAATTCCGGATGTAAGCCGTGAATATCTAAGTCGATAACGGTCTTCTCACCGATTTCAATGATCTCATCGTCGATGTTCTTGCGGGTCTTATTCACCACTTCTTCGATACGTGCCGGGTGGATACGACCATCTTGAACTAATCGGTGAAGTGACAAACGAGCGATCTCACGACGCACAGGATCAAATCCAGAAATGATAATTGCCTCTGGCGTATCATCCACGATGAATTCAACACCAGTTGCAGCTTCTAGCGCACGAATGTTACGACCCTCGCGACCGATGATTTTACCCTTGATATCATCTGATTCGATGTTGAAAACAGATACGCAGTTTTCAATTGCATTCTCTGCGGCAGTTCTTTGAATCGTTTCGATGACAATTTTTTTCGCTTCTTTCGTTGCGGTTAATTTTGCTTCTTCGATAGCTTGCTTCACTAAGGAACTCGCTTTAGATTCTGCCTCTGCCTTTAGGGCATCCATGATCTGCTGGCGTGCTTCATCTGCTGATAGCCCTGCAATCTTCTCTAGTTGGCTGATTTGATTCGCTAGCATCGCTTCTGCTTCTTCGCGTTTCCTATCTACATCTTCTAGCTTCTTGCGGTAGTTTTCTTCTTTCGATTGTACGCTTTGTTTAGCTGATTGTAATTCTTGTTCCGCTACGCGTTGTTGTTCCGCTTGCTGTGCTAATACGCGTTCTTTTTCCCGCAATTTTTGTTCGTTTTCTACAAGGATTCCTTTTTTATTTTGGGACTCTTCTTCGAATTCAGAGCGAAGGCGTAGGAAGTTTTCCTTCGCTTCTAGCATACGGTCTCTCTTGATGTTCTCTGCAGTGATTTCTGCATTTTTAACGATATCCTCCGCTTTGCGTTGGGCATCAGTTTCGATGTTTTTATTTACCTTGGAGTAGAATACTTTTCCGGCAAATAAACCTCCCGCCGCGGCGATGAGGGGTAAAATAAAGGTTAATATAGTCGACATATAGAACGAATGTGTGTTTATACATTAGTTCCCTGAAAAATCGAAAAAAAGGAAAATTATACCGTGAACTCGGCCGCAAGGGTTAACAATTCGTTGTTTTCATCCAGCACGTCGGCCTGGAGCGAATTGTGTTCTGCGTCAAATTTCAAACCACACATGGCTAAATCGAGTGCCACCATCGCCATCACGGCTGCGGGATCTGAGCTATTTGTTTGTTGTTCGTAATAACGAACCATTTTGTTCACTAATGATGCTGCATTTCGTACGTAAGCCTCCTCGCCCGGACTAACCTTTAAGGCGATACTTTGTATGCCTACGATCAGATTACAAGGGATTTTAGGATTCATGGATTGCGTAATTGGTCAATGCAATGATCTATTTTTGTAATATATTCTTCTAACTTTTGTTTCAACTCAGCGGTGGGAACTGCTGTGTTATCTGTACTAGCTACAATTTTAGCGAAATTATCTGATTTTTTAAAGTTTTT
>JACCDN010844098.1_pt1 | contig 12755 bp, 11 predicted proteins | sample 7441691 | NCBI WGS metagenome assembly JACCDN01 (sample SAMN15323439, study PRJNA562643) | freshwater metagenome | isolation source: river surface water | place: USA:Blue River Watershed | collected 2017-08-16 | reverse complement strand
TTTTAACTTCACATATATCTTTTTCCTTTCCTATCCTTTCCATTCCTTTCCATTCCGTAGCCGAGGGCTCGTCGAGGACTCCTAGAGCACTCTGCGAGGACTCGCCGATTACTCTACGAGGACTTGTCGAATAGTCGTCGAGCATTCGTCGAGTAGTCGTCGAATTTTGTGTATCAATTCGGGTAGTGCTATGTTCATTTTCAGATAAAGGTAATGGATATTTGTAGGTCGGCTTATCAATTCTTTGATGATTCTTCCATCCTGTTACGATCCAGTAAAATTTGCCTTCAGCTTCATATTCTTCCAATAATTCATTGTCTATAAGCTCAGCTATCCATTGCTTCATTTCATCATTGGAGCATGAATCAGAGGGCAAGACTTCTGCTTTTAATCGTATCGTAGAAGCTGGATGTATGCCGTTGTCATCGCAGAAACTCCATAAACCAATAAACAACAGCCTAGCTTGAAGTGAGCAGGCAAGTACCTGCTCACTAGTGTAAAACTCGGGCTTTACCGTTCTAATTCTCGACATTTTTCCCTCCAAGCTGTTGAATATTATTACTTGAACCTAAAAATTGCTTCGTCTGGCAGATTTTAGGCTCAGTGTAATTTTCTTGCTTGATTAATGCTTGGCGGCTCAGATCAAGCAAGACTTTCATCATAAAATAGCTGATATGGACAGGTTGATTGAGAATTATCATTGTTTCTCCTCCTGCCATAATCCTGGAAACAAAATATAATGACCAACTCTATGTCGTCCGCCGCCAGGATTGCTATCGTTAACAAAATGCGTTTTGATGTTGTAACCGAACCAATGACGTAGCTCAAAAATACGTGGAGCTACGCCAAGTATGTCCAGCCGATGGCGAGCTTCAATGGTGCTGATCGGTCTCTTTTTTAGCCACTCCAAGAGTCTTGCGCGCTGGCTCTCAGAGCTTGTATCGAAGGGTTTATTTTTCATTGCATTGCCCTCCATTGTGAGCAACCCACTTGAAAAAGGCTTGTTCGTCAATCAATATGCGGCGGCCTATACGTTTTAATACCGCCTCAAAACCGTTAATTTTTGAGTGAAATGCGTAGTACCTCAATCCTGACTGACTAGGCCATTCGTGGTATTTGTTCCAGTGGGTGACGGGGATAAAGCGGGTGTGAGATATTTCTTTCATAGTAATATTCCTAAGTAATTTAAAAGACTCAACAATTTTGCTGAGGGTTACAAAGGAATATGCGCCACTTCTGCGGTGGATTTTTCCCACCCGTGAGGTGGTAGTGATGATTTAAGGATTGTAAATGCAGTCAGAACCTGTCTTAATGCTGCTATTCAAGTACTCAAAAACATCACTCTGTTTTTTTTGGATATGGCGGTAAGCAGTAGCGATAGCCTTATGGACAGCCTTGGCATCTTTTTTAGATTTGTCTGTAAATGTTCTAGATTTACCTTTACGGTTTACATTTTTTTTTATTTCGACTAGCACTTCCTCTTCCTCCTTTTCTAATTCTTCGACTTCTCTCCATTTATCTGGGTCTCCAGTTTCTTCAGCTTCTTTTCTGGCCTCTTGAAGCTTTTTTCCTAGTTGTACAATTTTATTTTTATAGCACTTTTGTGAGTCTGCATCTGATATTTCTTGGTAACTCTCAGCTGCGGCAGAGTGTAACACTCCATAATTTTCATCGATCTCAACAGATTCTATAGGATTATCCGCTAATCCAATGGACTTTAGAGAACGTAGGAGTCCGCAAGAAATATCTTTATGTGGTTTTGACAGCAAGCAATGAATATAAAGGAAGCCATCTAAATTTTGATAAGTCTGCTTTACTCCTTTATAGGTAACTGACCAGAAATCGTTTTCTTTAATGAAAACAGGTTTTAATTGGGGGTTTTTCTGGTCACTTTGGTCTTTTGCCGAAAATTGAATTTTCCGTTTTTCACTTAATTCTAGATTCTGTTTGTTTTCTGTTTTATTAAAGTCTTTTTCTACCTCTTCTGCTTCATCACCAATTTCAAGATTTTTTATGTTTTCATCAGACAAAAGGGAAATTTTTGTTTGATTACTATTTTTTCCCTCTATTATTCTTAAAGAGGGTAAAATTTTATTTATTTTATCTACCTGTTGCATATGTTTTTGTGCTGATACCCTTATTTTTTTCATTTCAATTAACTCATAGGCAAGTCGAGCTAATGGAGAATCTTTGTCATTTATAGCATTGGTAAGTTTTATATATAATAAGCTAACTGCTTGGTCAATATTACCGCTATTGTAAGCCTCTATTACTTCTCGAAGAGTATGTTCCTCATCAGAAGTAGCTTTTTTCAATTCATCCTCTAATTTGATAAGCTCTCCGCCATTCCTGAGAATAAATTCTATTCCATCAAAAGCTTTTAATTTTTTTGCTTCTTCTAATAAAACGCTCACTTTTTGTGCATCTTTTTTTAAACACTTTTCCAAGGTGTCAGCCAATATTACTTCGATAGATTTATTATCATCTTCTATTGTTTCTAGTTCTTCCTGGATAAAAACTAGATCATTCTTTGTGATGTTATGTTCGCCATTAGCCGTAATAAAATTATCCTGTCCTAAAATGTAATCATGGAGTGAGGGATTTATTAGTAACCAGTGTATAGAAGAACATACTTGATAAGTTTGTATAGTTCCGCCATCTGCCATATATTTTATTGTTTGGTAATCTAGCTCAGCCGCATTAGTGGAAAATTTTTTAAGCCTGATTAAGCCATCAAAAGATTTTTTATAAGACTCGCTAACTAAACCATTATCTATTGCATTTTTTATTTCCATGCACAGTCTTATTCTGTTTTCTTTACATTTTTTTGGCAAATATCTTTCCTTTCTTAAATAAGCATTAATTTTTCCGTTTTCTATACATATTTCTAAGATTCGATTTTCATCAACCTCTTCTCCAATTTTATTCTTTAAAAAATTCGCTGCTTCTTGTATATTTAAATAGGTACCTCTAATTGGTTTTTCATTTTCCTCTAATTTGTAGTAATGAAATATTATTAATTTTCTAAAGATTTGTTCTGCTTTTATGTGCAGAGCCTTATTTTTTTCTACTAATTCCAGCCATTCGTGAGGTTTTTTATGGGGAATGTCCTGTTTATTCCCGATTATCTCCAGAGAAGAAGCATAAATTTGCTTTATTGTAGTACGGGTTTTTTCTAGACAAGCCCTAGAAATAAGTTCTGAAAGTTTTGACAATAATATTTTGTCTGATACTGTTTCCTCCAAAGATTTAGTCCTGTCTATATCTCCAATTTGGCTGATTAGCTCCTTAGTCTTTTGTTTATCACTTTCGATTTTTATTGCTTTCCCTCTGAACGAAATGTAAAAAATGCCTGCATTTTTTTTGATGAATAAATGACATCGGCGATATTCTTTCGGGGGGGTATAGCCGCATTTTGATCTAATATTGGAAAATTGTTCGTTTGTACTTAAAATTTCTTTTTGGCCTTTAAGAGTGTCTTCTAAAAAATTCGCATTTCCTGGCTCGATCTTGTGAGGTGTCCAAGCACCATTATCTACCCAATAAGCGATTAATTTAGGCTGTGATTTTTCACCGCTATTTCCCTCGACCAAACAAATAGCATTTTTATATTCATCTTTTTGAAATGACCTCGGTTTTTCATCCAGCATTAAAACGCGCTTACATCCTCCCAGCAGATCTTCTTCTGTTGGAAGTTTATCTAACAAGTAGTAATCACGACGTTCATATATATTACTTTCAATATACATACCCTGCCCATTAGGATTTTCATTACCTTCTGGGATCATTTGTTTACTTTGTTTCTTCCAAATATCACCATACAAGAAACCGCAAGCTAAGGCTAAAAAAGTCTGAAGCGGCCAAGTTGGTTGAGTTTCAAGTAGTGACTGCAATGTATCGATCAACTTTTTTTCTATACTTTTTGTGGGGCAATAGGACTCGGGTTGCGCTGGATTAGTTGCTAGTATTGATTCAATTAAATGAGGTTCTATGGCTTCATCCATTAGCTGCATTAAATCATCAATCTCAAATAAACTATTTATCATATTGCACCCCCAAAAATCTTCTCATTCATCTTCGCCACTACCTTTGCTGTATGTGCTTCCGACAAATGCGCATAACGTTTAACCATCTGTAGTGTCTTATGCCCTAACACTTCAGCAATTTCTGCTAAACTTGCTCCATTCATGGCTAAATAAGACGCTGCGCTATGTCTTAGATCATGAAAGCGAAAATCAGTAATACCTGCTTTTTTTAAAGCCGTTTCCCAAGGGGTGCGGACATCGATAGGATTTTTTAGATTTTTGCCAGGAAAGACTAAATCAGTATTAAGCGATCGAATTTTGGCATGCTCTTTAAGTAATGCTAAGGCATGTCCTGTAATAGGCAATATACGCCGTTCTCCATTTTTAGTTTCATGCAGAGTGACAATGCCGCGGTTCAAATCAACGTCTTCCCAACGCAAGCCTAATAGCTCCATGCGTCTTGCTCCCGTTGATAGCGCTAACACTATGATTAGATATAACCAAGGACTTTCACTATTTTGGCAAGCCGTGAGTAATTTTTGCCGTTCTTCATCAGATAAAAATCGAACACGTCCTCGTGGCTCTTTCATCTTGGTGACTTTTTGCAAAGGATTGGCTTCAATCCATCCCCATTCTTTCACAGCAATGGTGAACAGATGACTTAAAGCGGCTAGATAGCGGTTGATTGTTGCAGGGGTGCGGAGCTTGTTGCGCATGGTCATGCCGTTGGCTAATTTTTCGCGTTGTTCTGCAATAAGTGCTGGCGTAACGTCCGCTAGGGCATAATTGCCCATGGCTTCTTTCCACCAATTTAACTGTATAGTCTGGGGGTATAGGCTTTTTGGCTTGGTAGGGAGTATTGCTTTTAAATAGCGATCTATCGCTTCTGCTAAGGTGTGTTTTTTAGCTTCACTGGTTTTAAAGTGTCGACCTTCTAGGATGGCTGATTCTGTTTGTTGTGCCCAACGTCTAGCGTCTGTTAGTCGGTCAAAGGTAGCTGTTTGGGTAGGATAACCTTTGAGCCTTACTTTAACTCGGTAGGTAATTTCTTGTTGGTTATTTGTTCTCTTTTCAATGCTTGCCATACTGTCAAAATCCTCAATAAAGAATCATGACAATAAGGTACAACAAATCGCTAAAATAGGCAACAATTGATATATAATCAAATTTATTTAACAAAATAATTCTTATTTATCAATTTGTTATACCTGGAAAATTATTTTAAGGGGCATTAAAAGGGCAATTGAGATAAAATCGGCATGCACGAATAGTTAAATTTCAGCAAATATGTAAAATATTTTTTGATGTCATAAAAAGGCATTTCTCAGAATTAATCGATTGCAAAGATGTGGGGAAAGAGAATTAAGCAGAAATATAGTTTGAGCTTATAGACCGCTCAGGAGTGTCGACAGTGATAAATTTTTAAATCTAAGCTTGCCCAGAAAGAGCATAACTTAAGCTCTTACAAGATGGCATTAACTGTCACTTTACTTGTTGCGCCTTATTGTGGTTTGCGGTGGTTTTTTATTTTCAAGTGCCCCTGGAGTGCCCCAAAGTTGAATTTATTAAAAATGCTTTTCTCGTAAGTCCTTGATTTTACTGGTGGGCCGTGTAGGGATCGAACCTACGACCTATTGATTAAGAGTTAAAAAAATACGAGTTTTAAGCACTTTTAATAACTTCTACACGTTACGAAAAATTCTAAAAATTACTTGATTTAATGGGTGTTATCAGTCACAATAAGTTATATGTTCTTTGAAAAGCTTTTAATTCATCTTTCTACATAGCTTCTACATGGAATAAAGCCTTATGCGACTGACTAAGACCCTTATTGACAAAATACAACTCCCTATCAACACCGCTCAAGCCTTTTATAGAGATGATCAACTAAAGGGTTTTGCGGTTCGCGTCACCCAAAGTGGTGTCAAAAGCTTTGTGATCGAAAAATTGATTGAGGGCAAAGTGCGGCGCATCACATTAGGCCGTTATGGCGCACTCACAGTCGAACAAGCACGCAAAGAAGCGCAAAAACTACTCGGCAAAATCGCCTCAGGCGTCAACCCTCTCACCGAAAAACAAGCCGATAAATTACAGTCTATTCACTTAAAGCAGGTCTTTCAAGATTATCTCAAAGCCCGCAAGAACCTAAAAGCTCAAACGTTATATGGCTATAACAATGTGATGAGTTTAGCCTTTAACGATTGGCTTAACAAGCCGCTCTTATATATTACTAAAGACCGCATTGCTAAACAACATACGTTATTAGGCGAAACGCGCGGACAAGCATTTGCCAATTTAGCCATGCGTCTGTTGCGCGCTTTGTTTAATTTTGCAGCCGGTCAGTATGAAGATGCCCAAGGGCATTCGTTAATTACCGATAATCCTGTCAAACGCCTCTCTCAGACTCGCGCATGGTATAGGATCAAACGACGTGAAACCTATTTAAAACCCCATGAATTAGCACCCTGGCATCAAGCTGTCATGCAGCTAGACAACGTGACCTTACGAGATTATTTATTGCTGCTTATGTTTACGGGGCTACGACGCAATGAAGCCGCACAATTAACATGGCAACATGTCGATTTCCAAGCGAAAACATTGACAATCCCTGATCCTAAGAATCATCAGACACACACCCTCCCCTTGTCAAACTTTCTGTATGCCCTGCTGGAAAAGCGCTATGAGCAGCGGGTGAATGATTACGTTTTTCCCGGAACGGGCAAGCACGGTCATTTGATTGAACCACGCAAGCAAATAGCCAAAGTGGTCAACGTCTCCAAAGTACCTTTTACGCCCCATGATCTAAGACGCACATTTACTACGGTTGCAGAAAGCTTGGATATTTCGGGATACGCCATTAAGCGTCTCATCAATCACAAAATGAATCAGGATGTCACGTCAGGCTATATTGTGAATGATATAGAACGTTTACGTAAGCCGATGCAACAGATTACGGATTATCTTTTACAGCAGATGGCAGTGGAAAAATGACTATCTTTAAATCACCTATGAATAAACATCACCCTTTTAATGATTTGCCGCCCCTACCGCCCAACATAACATTAGAAACCACTGCCCTATTGAAAAAGGCGATAGCCGCTAATCGACAATTAGCCGAACTAAAAGGAATGGTGCATTCCATTCCCAATCAACGCATTTTAATCAATGGCATTTTATTACAAGAAGCGCGCTTTTCGTCCGAAATTGAGAATATTGTAACAACTAATGACGAATTATATAAAGCAGTTACAGATGAAAAACTGACCACTGATCCTCAAGCTAAGGAAGTATTGCGTTATCGCGAAGCGCTTTGGCATGGCTACCAGTTGCTAAAGAAACGACCCTTATCAACTAATTTATTTATAGAACTGGTTGCTATCATCAAAGGACAAAATATTGGCATTCGCCGAGTACCTGGCACAAAAATAGCTAACTCCAAGGGAGAAGTGATATACACGCCACCGGAAGGTGAGGCTATTATTCGTGAAAAATTGGCTAACTTAGAAAAATTTATACATGCTCAAGATGGACTTGAGCCGCTTATCAAACTTGCATTGATACATTATCAATTTGAAGCCATTCATCCGTTTACCGATGGCAATGGACGTACAGGTCGCATTATTAATATTCTCTATTTGGTAGAAACAGGACTATTGGAAACACCGATTCTTTTTTTAAGTCATCACATCTTACGCACACGGACGGCTTACTATGAAGGATTGCGACGCATCACAGAGCATAATGAATGGTTAGAATGGATAGTGTACATGCTTGAAGCCATTGAAATAACGGCTACAGAAACTCTGGACAGAGTGAAGAAAATTCTTCAGGCGATGGAAGAAACGCAAGCTCAGATTCAAGCGAAAGCTCCTAAAATATATAGCAAGGATTTAATCGATATTCTTTTTCAAAATCCTTATTGTAAAATTCGCTTTTTAGAAGAAGCCAACCTCGTTAAACGCCAGACGGCTGCGGTTTATCTGCACACTTTAGAAGAGCTTGGACTGTTGCAAAGCATTAAAATCGGTCTAGAAAAATATTATATTAACACTAAACTAGTAAATATTTTAAGCGAATAAATTTAAAAATCCTCTAAAATCAAGTTAATAAGTTTGCTATGTCGAAAAAATCCTAAAAAATCGACATAGTTTTGCCTTATGTCGATTCCATCGACACAGTTTATTTTCGGTGGTTTTCGCACGTGTTATGTGGCATTTTTAAAAGCAAAATGGAGCGCCTTTCCATGAACATCTCAAAACCCGATTACAACTGGTGGTCAAAAGTAGATAACTGGAGCTTAAAAGAAGCCGCGTTACTTTTACATGGACATGATCCTTGTGAACACCGACTTTTGCAATTGGGAGAGATATACATTCTATCTGAAATGGAAGAAGTGCAAAAAACCTATTTCTTGCTCAAAGCAACACCTTGGAAAGAACGTTACCCGTATCATGGAAGTAAAGGATTATGTCCGATGGCTGTGATGACAGAAGCCATTGAGAAAGCGTTGCCGTTTCCTCAACCACTCTACGAGCTTGTATCCGCACGTTTTGCACGCCAAAACCAGAGCTTAACTAAAAATGCCGCTTCTCATCCATCCGCTTCTTCCCCAGAAGCGGAACAACAGCTTTCAGTCCGAGAACGGCAGACTTTTTTGAAAAGCATCGGCATTTTAGTCAAACTATTATTAGACAGCAATTTGGCTAAGAAGCTATGTACTCACGGCAAGAAACCCAGCGCCTTTCAGATTATGCAGCTGATGCTAGAAAAAGCCGAAGCGCTTGGCATGGAAGCAGAAGGATTAAAAAGCATCGATCGCAAAATCACTGAAGCACTCAAGTTACTGGGGGAAGAATCCTCAAAAAACCTCTAATTTTTCAGACACCTTATTTAGCGCTTATGCGCTACCCTGCTCTATTGTGCTCATCCTGTCGCGCAAAGTCGCGCAATCAATTCCCCTGTAAAACCAAGCTTTCTGCGTCTTTATTGTCGAGTTTGTAATTGCAAACTTGATTTTGTAAGTGCATGCAGCCTCACATTTATTCTGTCATGTTAGGTTTTTTTCTAAATCCAGTGGAGAACCTCGTATGAAAAATAACCTCTCTCGTTTTACCCGGATCGCTGAATTTGAATCAGCGCCGGACAATGCTTTATTTAACCAAGAAACCTTAGCCGCTATTCGCGATTGTTCCTTAGCGACTATCGAACGCGATCGCTGGGCGGGCACAGGCGTACCTTTCATTAAGATGGGACGAGCCGTGCGCTATCGCAAAAGCGATATTTGCGCTTGGCTGGCGCGTTATACGCCGTTTCAATCGACTACACAGGCACATATCGCCCAGTCTGTTTGTACACCTAAGCAGGAGGGTTAACCCATGCGAGGAAAATATTTCGATCATGCGTTATTACCTAACCCTGTTTTTTATTACAGGGCTGAATTTCCCGGGTTGAAAGCACAACTGTGTTGGACAAAGGTCTGTTGTTGCTTTCATGACGATAAAAAACCCAGCCTGTATTTGCAGTTGATATCAGGCGGTTTTTATTGTTTTTCCTGTGGCGCAAAAGGCGGCGATGTCATTGATTTTCATCGTCAACGTTACGGCGTGTCTTTTGTAGAAGCCGTGAATTTCTTTGGAGCATGGGCTTATGTATAACGAAACTCCTCAGCAAGCCGCACAAAGATTAGCTGCCGCACAGATACGACAGGGATTTAAATTTATCGCCTTACATAGTTATGAGGACGCTGACGCAAAACCAGTTTATTGGCGCATTCGGTTAAAACATCCCATCCGTGGGGAAAAATGGATTCGTCCTTTTTATCAGAACGATAAGGGTCGGTTTGTCCTCGGCGAACCTTCTTTTCCAGCTGGAAAACCTCTATATTATCTATCGCCTATTCTACGACATACTGAGGCGGTTGTCTGGATTACCGAAGGTGAATGGTGCGCGGATCATTTAGTGCAATTAGGATTGCTGGCGACAACCTCGGGTAGCGCTGATAGTGCAAGTAAGGCAAACTGGTCAGTGTTAGCCAAACGGTCCGTGGTGATTTGGCCTGATCAGGATGAGGCAGGTTTGCAGTATGCCAAGCACGTCACGCAACAACTGCATGCCTTGGGTTGTCCTATCCAGTGGGTGGATATAGACAAGCTATCGCTGCCGGATAAGGGCGATTGTGTGGATTGGTTGCATCAACATCCCCATGCCACGGGAGATGATATAGAAGCCTTACCCCGTATACGGCCATGCACCGTCATGCACCAAGAGAAAAAAAGGATTCTCAGCCACACCTCGCAGAATATATCACAAACTAATACGGCTACCCACCAAGAAGCTCATCCTTGTTTTGTCGTGAAATCCGATGGCGTCTATTATCAGGACGAAGATATCTTGCGCTGGGTTTGTTCCAAACTGCTGATTAAAGCCCTTGTGCGTGACCATCAGTCTGAAAACTGGGGACGCTTATTGGCGTTATACGATGCAGACGGCAAAACGCATACGTGGGCCATGCCTATGGAAATGCTCAAAGGCAGTGGCGAAGAACTGCGTGGCGAATTATTGCGCTTAGGATTAGAGATTGCTCCCGGCATGAAAGCCCGCAATCTATTGGTAGAATATATTATCACGGCCAAAACGCAAGCGCGCGCACGTTGCGTCACACGAACCGGTTGGCATCCACCGGTGTTTGTATTGCCCAATGCAACGTTTGGTAACACACCCGATCTTATATTGTACCAGTCTGAACACACCGGGTGCGATTACAAGCAATCTGGCAGTCTTGCTGATTGGCAACACGCTATCTCTAAACCATGTATAGGCAATTCGCGTCTTATCCTATCTGTATCCTGTGCCTTTGCCGCCATGCTATTAGGGTTAGTTGGCGCCGAATCGGGTGGAATCAATTTAGTCAGCGAATCCAGTACGGGCAAAACTACACTGCTGCGTGTGGCTGCGTCTGTGTATGGCGCGCCGGATTACTTACATCGCTGGCGGGCAACTGCTAACGGCTTGGAAGCATTAGCCGCACTGCGTTCAGACACCTTGCTGATTTTAGATGAACTGGCGCAGGTGGATTCAAAAGAAGCCGGTGAAATCGCTTACATGTTAGCCAATGGCAGCGGCAAAACGCGGGCTAGTAAAAACGGTTTCGCGCGATCTTGTGCCGAATGGCGTTTGCTTTTTTTATCCGCAGGCGAAATTAGTTTAGGACAACATTTGCAAGAGGCCGGCAAACGAGTCAAAGCAGGACAGGAAGTTCGCTTGGTGGATATTCCCGCCGATGCAGGCAAAGGTCTAGGCGTCTTTGAAACGTTGCATGGCTACCAATCCCCTGCGCTTTTTAGCAAAGCGTTGATGCAAGCAACCTCCCGCTATTATGGTAAACCCGCCAGAGCTTTTTTAGAAAAACTAACCACTGAGAATATAGGTGAATTGTCTGAATACATCAAAGCGCTGTCTAAACAATTTACAGCCACACAGTTGCCTTTAAATGCCAGTGGCCAAGTGCATCGCGTGTGTGAACGTTTTGCTTTGATCGCAGCAGCCGGTGAATTGGCCTCTCGCTATGGCATTACGCAATGGGATACAGGTGAAGCTAATCAAGCCATCAGCCAGTGCTTTGGCGATTGGCTCATGCAACGCGGTACTGTTGACAATCAAGAAAAGCATATCATCCTATCACAAATCAGGCGATTTTTTGAGGCGCACGGCGAATCTCGTTTTACCGATATCCACCACCCAAACTCACGTACCATCAACCGCGCAGGTTTTAAGGAGACGGATATTCACCAGGATACGACCACTTATTACGTCATGAGCGAGATATTTAGGGAAGAAATTTGTGCCGGCTTAAACCCAAAAACAGTCGCGCATAGGTTGTTAGTCGAAGGTTGGTTAGCACCAGATACCAATAATGCCCCTTATAGGCGGCAGAGATTGCCAGGCATGGGGCAAGTCAGATGTTACGTGTTCACCAACAAAATGTGGGAGGCCTAGCGCAATGAAAAAAAAGATTGAAAAAAGCCATGTCTCACGTGTCTCACTTGTCTCAACCCTCATAACCCCCTATAAATACAGGGAATTTTAGAGAAATACCCTGAGACAAGTTAGAAAGTATGACGTGTCTCACTTGTCTCAACCTAAATTTTTGAGACAAGTGAGACAAATGAGATAATAGAACTTGTCTCAGGGCAAAACCCTAAAAATAGCTTATATTTCAATCACTTATCCCTGCCAAGACAAGTGAGACACGTGAGACAAGCAAAAAAACAATGTTTTAGTTTTTTTCAACACCCCCATTCGTTCCATGACCTGTTCATAACGACTGTTTGCCAACATAGTGGTTTCTCAAACGTCAGTTAAAAGTGGTAGCACAGCAGCGTTTAATCAGCGCCTCAGCGCCAAAGAGTATTTTAAGTGAGAAAGGATTTGACAAGGGTTTTACAACCATTGCAACATCACCGCGCTTTGGTTTGGAGACCAAAATCAGCCGCTTCAGGTTGAGGACAACAAACTAAACCAAAGCTTACCCACCTGCCTGATGCCACAGTCCATTCAGTTTTGTATTAAGGGGTTGTCAGCAGGCAGTAAGCGCGGCATTGAGGTGCGTCAACACCCCAACGCCGCTAACCACATTCATCTTCACAGGAGATAAACATGTCTAAAGTAAGTTTAGCAACAACGCCTTTGTCACACAACGATATCGATTGTTTAGCGCAATTATTTACGGGC
>JACCDN010915641.1_pt1 | contig 12756 bp, 13 predicted proteins | sample 7441691 | NCBI WGS metagenome assembly JACCDN01 (sample SAMN15323439, study PRJNA562643) | freshwater metagenome | isolation source: river surface water | place: USA:Blue River Watershed | collected 2017-08-16 | reverse complement strand
TGCGCCGAACACAATGAACTGTTCGTGGCTCACAGCCAGCACGGCAGGTACCGAGTCAACCGCAAAAATCAGGTCGGATATCTCGATGATCACCAGTACCGCAAGTAACGGAGTGGCGAAACGTTTTCCATCAACACGGGTGATCAGCTTCTGGCCGTCTAGTTCGTCAGTTGTGGGTACAAACCTATGAAACAACTTCATCGTTTTTGTTTCGGAAGGGTTTGTGTCATCATCGCCGTGACGAAGTACGCCATAACCGGTGTAGATGAGGAATGCGCCGAACCCAATCAAGATGTAGTTGAATCGCTCGATTACAGCGATGCCCAGGAAGATGAATGCCAAACGCAATACAAGGGCGCCGAAGATCCCCCAGAACAACACACGATGTTGATACTGCCGAGGAACTTGGAAATGCGTAAAGATCATCGCCCAGACAAACACGTTGTCAACACTGAGGCTCTTCTCAATCAGATATCCGCTGATGTACTCGATGCCGGCCTTATGCCCATCAGCTTGCCCTCTAAACATCCACCACACCACGAACATAAATGCCACACCGAAACTGATCCACACGATGGACTCAGTGAGTGCTTCTTTCAATTTGATTACATGCGCACGACGATGGACAACCAAAATATCCACAAGTAGCAATGTGCTGATGATGCCGATAAGCGCTGGCCAACCCCATGCAGGAACGGTGACATCGGCAAAATTAGATGTACCGCTTTGTGCAGCGATCAGCGTTATGGAATGTATTGCGTTAATCACATTCATCGCTTAAAGGCCACAAGCGCATGTGTGCCGCTGATTGATGTAACTGTTCCTTGACGCCCGTCATGTTCTACTTCCTGACCAACCACAGTGCCCTCGCCAACTTGCACGTATCGCAATTGCCGTGGCGCAATAGACCCACGTGAGTCCATGCGCTCCACTAACTCCTGCCCCGGATAACAACCTTTTGTGAAACTGACAGCAACATCAGTAATTCCTGTCTCTGCAGGTATTGACGATTCTGTGACATCGACATTCATTGCTGGCCACGCAGCAATAATGCGTGCTTGCTCATACTCTTCGAGCAAACCTTGCCTGAATTCTGTATTTGCGCTTTTGCTACGCAGATCTACTGCCGAACCATCACATCGCCAGGCGGGAATAGATCCAGGTATCGGTGTCAGTACATTGCGAACCGCCACCCAAGTTTCACGACCAAGAGTCAATTCAACCTTGACGCGTATTTTGAATCGATTCAAGCGAGCAAGCACTGCTTCACCGCAACCAGTGTCTACGTCTAAAACAAAAGTCTCGCCTTCAATGCAGGTCACTCGAATGATGCCATCTAACTTGCCCGTTGGCTGAAGCAAGAGCGATTGGCGTGTCTCACCAACTCGCATACCCGCGACGTCTTGACTGAGTTGCGAATGAAGATACGTACGAGCATCTGCGCCGGTTGCAGTAATTACATCGCGCTCCAACGGCACCCAAAAAGTCTCGGCAGTCATGTGATTACTGCTGAACTTTGCGTTGTGCGCTCATGCGGCGAGCTGCTGGGACAGCGGCAAACAATGCTGCTGCTTTGTTAAAGCACTCCAAGTCCTCTTCTTCTGGAATGCTGTCGGCAACAATGCCCGCCCCAGCCTGCAATGAGGCGCCATGTGCGCCAATAAACATGGTGCGAATAGCGATTGCCGTATCGAGATTGCCGCTGAAGTCCACATAGCCCACGACTCCCGCATACGGGCCTCGCTTTACAGGCTCAAGTTCGTCAATGATTTCCATAGCTCGCACCTTCGGGGCACCGCTTACCGTTCCGGCTGGAAGCGTTGCACGTAACACGTCAATCGGGCCAAGCCCCTCGCGGATATCGCCCGAAACTTGAGAAGTCATGTGCATCACGTGGCTGTAGCGCTCGAGGGTCATGAGTTCATCCACGTTCATGGAACCAAACTTGGCAACTCGACCAACGTCATTTCGTGCCAAGTCCACCAACATCACATGCTCAGCAACTTCCTTTGGGTTTTCGCGCAGCTCGGCAGCAAGTTTGCGATCGTGCTCATCAGTGCGGCCGCGCTTACGCGTGCCTGCGATTGGTCGACTGATTACTCGCCCACCCTGCAACTGCACCATTGGCTCTGGCGAACTTCCCACAATGGTTACGTCATCATGCTTTACGTAATACATGTAAGGACTTGGGTTCACCTGGCGAAGCACGCGATACATGTCAAATGGTTCTGCATCAAGCTGAATATCAAATCGCTGCGATAACACCACTTGGAAAATGTCTCCAGCACGAATGTATTCCTTTGCCGACTCCACCGAACGCTGGTAGTCGGAACCATTCACAGGTGCAACAAACTGCTGCTTCTTGTCATCTTCAGTAGGGGGCTCAACCGGCAAATACGACAGCGGTTTTGTAAGGTCGGCAACTGCGCGATGAATGCGCGCAATGGCTTCGTCGTAAGCAGCATCAATCTGCGCTGTAGTCAATTCAAAAACGGGAACACTTTCCAACAGATACACACGTTGCTTCCAATGGTCAAATGCTGCAAGCGAACCAATCATGCACATCACTGCATCAGGAAGATTGCGATCATCACGAGGAATGTTTGGCAACTGCTCGACTTCACGCACGACGTCGTACCCCAAGAACCCCATGAGCCCACCCTGCAACGGTGGAAGTTCAGGAAACAATGGAGCCTTGTATACGGCGAGCAGTGATTCCATTGCTGCCAACATTCCGTCAGCAGTATTCACACTGCGCGGAAGTGTGCCGTCAATGGAGATAGATCCGTTGCGAAGCGTCAGCGTTGCAAGTGGGTCACGACCAACAAATGAATAGCGACTCCAGCGTTCACCATGGTCGACCGACTCAAGCAGGAACCCTGGTTTGTCACCCACCAGTTTCATGTATGCGGCAACTGGTGTTTCAACGTCCGCCAGCATTTCGGTCCACACCGGTATCACCGTGTTGGCAATTGCCAGTTTCTGAAACTCTTCACGACTTGGATAGATGTGCATTACAAGCGACCCTGCTTTGCGGCTCGCTGCACCAACCGAATGGAGCTATTGAGACCACGTTCTGCTTCGTAAATTGCTGTCAGCAGATCATCTCCAGAGTCGGCATTATTGGGGTCACGAACTGCCATTGCACGGGTTTCCGCAAGTGCCGAAATACGGTCTCTGCATTGTTCAAGCGTGCTTGCCAAAGCAGCAAGCTCTGCACGAGTACTTGCTGTGTTGGTGGAAATATCGCGAGGCACCGAGAAATCCTAGACGGCACGCTCTCGGAACTGATCGGAGATATGACAAGGGCCCCCGAAGGGGCCCGTATCACGCGACTTCAGGCGGCGGACCCGAAATCGCCTTCGCTCTAAACATACGTCTAGGCGGAGCATTTAAATTAGCGAAAATGAATATTTGACGCAAAATTTGCAGTGCTATTTCTTGCTGCGAGAACCCGCAGATTTAGCCATTTGTGCCCGTGGCAACTCTGACGACGGACAGATGTCGCTGAATTCACACGAATGACACGCTGGTTTTTTGGCATCGCACACACGGCGTCCATGAAGAATGAGCCTGAGGCTAAAGCCACCCCATTCCTCCGGCGGAAACAACGCATTCAACTCGTACTCGACCTTCACTGGATCTTCTTCAACCGTGAGGCCCAAGCGACGCGAGAGCCGACCAACATGTGTGTCAACAGCCAGTCCAGGCAAATCAAACACCACGCTTCTCAGCACATTCGCTGTTTTGCGACCCACTCCAGGGAGTGTGATCAAGTCTTCAACTTCGCGCGGAACCTCGCCATCAAAACGTGTCATGACAGCCGACGCCATGCCGATGAGATTCTTTGCCTTTGTTTGATAGAAACCAGTTGAGCGAACCAGCTCCTCTACACGCTGAACGTTTGCCTGCGACATTTTCTCTGCTGTTGGATACTCCGCAAACAATGCAGGAGTCACCATGTTTACGCGAGCATCTGTGCACTGCGCAGACAAAATAGTTGCAGAAAGCAATTGGAAAGCATTTTCGTGAGTGAGTTCACAAATTGCAACGGGGTAAATCACCTTCAGTCGCTTCAAGATTTCGGCCGAACGATCCACGATCTTCTTTGGCGCTTTTTTGGCGGGCTTCTTTGCGACTTTCTTTGCAACCTTCTTTGCGACCTTCTTTGCAGTTGCTTTCTTGGCGGCCATGGCTCCGAACACTAGCGAGTCACACCGATAGCCTGAGCGTTATGGCTCATCTGGACATCAAACGTCGACTGCCATCCGATGATTTGTCCGAAGTTAACGAGTTGCTGCTCGCCGTCGAGCGCGCCGACGGACAACGCCCACTCTCTGACCATTTATGGATTGATCTTCGTCAAGGTGGTCGACCCGGCTATGTAGGACTGTTGGGTTGGCAACCCGGACATGACCATCTCGTTGCCTATTGCCAAGTTTCGCGCGGTAACGATTCGTGGGCACTTGACCTCGTCGTGCATCCTCACCATCGATACGAGATGGCATCAATCGGACCACAGCTGTTGTCCGAAGCAATCAAAGTCATTCGTGAAGCCGGCGGCGGCCATGTGCATTGGTGGGTTTTTGAACCAAACGAAATTCACAAGACGCTTGCCGAATCAATTGGTCTCCACGAAGGTCGCACCACTCTGCAGATGCGAGTTGCATTGCCGCTACAAGAATCGACCGACATTGTGACCACACCATTTCGAAGCGGCGTTGATGACGCCCGTTGGCTTGCAGTAAACAATGCTGCGTTTGCAGATCACTTAGAGCAGGGCGGCTGGACTCAGTCCACTCTTGAATCACGCAAACAAGAGCCGTGGTTTAACCCAAGCGGATTTCTGCTGCTCAACGAAGGTGACGAGCTTGCAGGCTTCTGCTGGACGAAAGTGCATCTTGATACTGCTCCCGTGCTCGGAGAAATCTACGTCATTGCAGTTCACCCACGATTCAGCGGAAAAGGAATCGGACGAGCCCTCACGATTGCGGGTCTCACTTACCTACAACGTGCTGGTATCTCTACAGGCATGCTGCACGTAGATGCCGAGAACGAGCGTGCAGTCAGGCTGTACAAGTCGCTGGGCTTCAGCGTCACTAACCAGCAACGTGCGTTTGTAGGAGATGTGAACTAGTTTTTCGGCATGTCATTTACTGCTGAAAATGAAACCCCACTTCCCCGCTGGTCAGTCGCCGACGTGCACGAGTCATTTGCTGCTCGTTCATTCACCGACGCTATGGAACGTGCTGGTTCGAATGTGGCTCGCCTTGAAGCACTTTTTGAAACGCACAACATTCGTTCCATCGAACCTCGCATACCGAACGCGCAAGATGGTGCAGCTGCAGATGTGGTAATTCAGACGTTCAATAAGACAGTTGATGAACAGGAAATCCTCCTTTCATATGTCTATGCAACAGTCAGCACTGATTCGCGTCACGAACAAGCCCAGGGCCTGCTCAGCGAAATTGAAGACCTCGATGCACGCATCTCTCCGCTACTTGCTCGACTTGCCGATTGGGTTGCCAGCCTTGACGCCAATGCACTGAAGCAGGTAAGTGATGAGGCTCGCGAACACCTTGGGCCATTACTTCGCCTGCAAGACCGTGCAATTCACCAAATGAGTGAAGCCGAAGAGGGCCTATATGCCGAACTTGGCACAACTGGCTCATCGGCATGGGGACGCTTGCAGAGCGATCTCACTTCGCAGTCATCGGTAGACGTACATCTTCCAACCGGAACAAAGACAATGCCGATCACAGCAGTTCGCGGTCTTGCAACAGACAATGACCTTGCAGTTCGCAAAGCTGCATACGAAGCAGAAATGCGCGCGTGGCCAACCGTTGCAGTTGCATGCGCAGCGGCAATGAACAGCATCAAGGGTGAAGCGAATACCGTGAATAAGCGTCGACAGTGGAAAGCACCAATTGATGCATCGCTCTATTCCAACTCGGTGAGCGATGCAACGTTCACAGCCATGCAGAAAGCTATTTCGGCTTCACTTCCCGACTTCCGTCGTTGGATGCGGGTAAAGGCGCAACTGCACGGCGACACCAACGGTTTATCCTGGTGGAACCTCTTTGCACCACTACACATCTCACCAGGTGCAATTTCCTGGGATGACGGAATCAACCTAGTTAAAGATGCATTTGCGAGTTACAGCGATCAACTTGCACAACTTGTAGATCGTTCAATTGACGAGCAATGGCTCGATGCTGAGCCGCGCGAAGGGAAAAGCGGTGGTGCGTTCTGCATGCCATTCGTCGATGACCGTTCGCTCGTGTTATTGAATTGGAGCGGCAGTGTGGATTCTGCGCAGACCACCGCACACGAGCTTGGACACGCGTATCACAACACCCAGCTCGCCCACCGCACGCCTTTGCAAAAGCGACTCCCTATGGCGCTCGCCGAAACAGCAAGTATCTTCTGCGAAACACTCGTTGTAGAAGATGGACTTTCGCGCATGGAAGGCGACGAGCGGCTCGCATTGCTGGACGTCAACCTCATCGGTGCTGCTCAAGTAGTTGTCGACATTCACAGCCGATTCCTGTTTGAGACGGAAGTGTTTGCGCGTCGTCAGCGCCGCACGCTTGGAGTTAGCGAATTCAACGAAATCATGCTGCAGGCACAGGCGGACGCATATGGCGATGGTCTTGACCAAAGCACCCGCCATCCACATATGTGGGTACTCAAGCCCCACTATTACGGAAGCCACTTTTACAACTGGCCATATACATATGGACTGTTATTCGGCTTGGGCTTGTATGCAAAGTATCAGTCAAACCCAGATCATTTCCGTGAAAACTACGACACGGTATTGTCACGCGCTGGAATGGATACAGCAGAAGAACTTGGCCAAGCGTTTGGAATTGACGTCACCGATGTTGCATTCTGGACCTCAAGTCTCGATGTTCTTCGTGCTCGCATGCTTGATTACGAGAAGTTGGCGCAAAAGCACCTCTAAACTGAACGCATGACCAGTCTTTACGACGCAACACGTGAAGACATTGCAGGACTCCTCAGCGGTCAGCCAGCATTCCGCTTGAAGCAAGTTTGGGAAGGTCTATACACCCAGTTTGCAGAGCCGTCACAAATTCTGACGCTACCTAGTGCAGTGCGCGAAGAACTAGCTCACGGTTTCCCAAACTCGTTGAATCTGACCACGGCGAGCGTGAGCGATAAGGGCGACACAATTAAGTTTCTCTGGTCACTCGCAGACGGCGGCCACCCCATTGAAACCGTGCTCATGCATTACAAAGATCGCGCAACGGTGTGTGTCAGCACACAAGCAGGCTGCGCAATGGCATGTGGTTTTTGTGCAACTGGCCAAGCAGGTTTCACACGTCACCTGACTGTTGGCGAAATTGTCGAACAGGTGGTGTACGCCGCACGTGAAAGCGCAAAGCGTAAACAACGTTTAGCCAACGTGGTGTTCATGGGAATGGGCGAACCACTAGCGAATGAAGAAATGGTGTGGGGAGCAGTAGAGCGAATTCACGGAGACATTGGACTGTCGGCTCGACATCTCACCATCTCTACTGTTGGCATTGTTCCTGGCATTCGCAAACTTGCCACTCGCCCACTACCAGTCAACCTTGCGGTGTCTCTACACGCCGCTCGCGACGTATTGCGCGACGAACTTGTCCCCATTAACAAGCGCTACCCCATCAATGAACTCATGCAGGCTTGTCGCGATTATCTCGACAACAAAAATCGCCGAATCAGTTTTGAGTGGGCAATGATCGACGGCATCAACGACCAGCCACGCGATGCACGCGAACTGGCTCAACTCTGTGGCCAACTTACGCCTTCAGCACACGTCAACTTGATTCCGCTCAATCCAACACCGGGTTGGCCAACAAAGGGCACCAGTGCAGCCGGAGTTCGATCGTTTGCTCAGCAGTTAGAAGACTTGGGTGTCAATGTGACCGTACGTCGAAATCGCGGAACCGATATTGACGCCGCATGTGGCCAATTGGCTGCCGGTCAACCAGTGAAGTTGACTAACCGGCGAGGAATTGTGTGAGCTTGGCTTTGCCACTCACAATTTGATCCGCCAAAACCCGCTCAACTATTCCACCGTCGAAGAGCGATCCTCCATAGTGGAGATGCACTGCCAGTGTGGACTTGCCGTTCGCTTCAGTTACCACCGAGCGAAGCACCCACGGCGCGTGCTTTTTCCCATCGGTTTCGCGACGCTCAAACACCACCGTGTTCGGACTCTCATCTTGTGTGCGCACCATTCGCAATCGTTTTGACCGAGCAAACGGACCGATTTTTGCCCGAAGCTCCACGTTCCAGGATTGAAGGCCGTCTACGAGATCAGCGGCTTGCGCAAGGTGAACAATGTCGAGCCATTGCGGGTACGTACCAAGATCACGAATGACTGCGAATAGTCGCTCGCTTGGTACATCGGCATCAAGTGACGCACGGACGTCAATCGACATTACGGAATATCGTTTTCGTCAAACGGTTCGCGCTCAAGCCCATCTGCATTCGTATCGTCAAAATTGAATGCACGACTGAGCAGACGACCTTTCGGGCGAAGCACTCCACCTAAATCATCAGTGTGATCGAATTGCGGACTCCATGGAATTGCTTTGGTCTCTTCCAGTTCCACTTCTGCCTTCTTTTCATTCTTCAGTTCATCAAAAATGCTTGGACGAGGCAACTTGGCACGAGTCTTCTTCGGTTCAGATTTTTTTGCTGCCGTGTCTTTCGCTTTTGGCTTCTCAGATGGCGGTGTCACGGGAAAGAGGCGCGGAACATTTTCACGCTTGTCTTCAATTCTCCAACCACGCGGAACCACCAATGCATCTGCGTGCCTTCGACACAGACCATTAACTTGCATGCCGTCAACTGGAACGTAATTTTCTAGGGTCATCAGCAATTCAGCAGAGTCAAGGAAGTAAGCGGCTATTGCCGGCTCTTTACAACCAGGACGTTCACACTGCTTGGCCACGACTAAAGACTAGTTCTCTGCAGTGCTAACTCGGAACAACGCAGGCGATTCCCATTCCCTGACGATCACGAATGGGCTGCGTATCTGCAGGGCACGTCATGTCGAATCCAACCAATGTTCTCACCACACCGGTGTGTGCTTCTGCGCAGTCCACTTCTACTGCGAGCTGATTTGCATTCACCACAACACACGATCCCGCCTGCAACAGTCCATCTGGGCCAAGCGGAACGGCAGGGTCTGAAAGGGCGTTCAGTACCAGCACGAGAGCGATTAATCCGCCTGCAGTAAAACCGACCATGCGCCAAGGAAACGATGCTCGCTGAACCGGAACATTGAAGAATTGCTCTTTAGGCTCCGTAATCGGTTGCGTATATCCGCCACTTTGCGCGGCATCATATGCCCGACGTAATGCCGTATCCGACAACACGCGCCATGCCTCTGCGATCTGCGCCATCTGCGTTGAAGAGTCGCTTCTTTTTCCAGCGGAAGTATCTGGGTGAACCTCACGCGCTCGCATTCGGTACGCCACACGAATTTCGTCTTGGGACGCAGACGGCAAGACGCCAAGAACTTCGTAATGGGACCGCGACATTACTTGCGATGCAACAGTTTGAACTTCTTCGCGTTGGCCTTCTTTTCAGCAGACTTCCGCATTCCTGCAATGGTTCCCGTCATCAAAATGGCAACACTGAGGAACAAAATCATCGAAGCAAGCACGTTGATCTGTGGCGGAATACGCACTCGGGAAGCACCATAGATCTGTAGTGGGAAGGTCTGCACTGGACCCGAGTTGAAGAACGTAATGATGAAGTCGTCAATCGATAGCGCAAATGCCAATAGACCAGCGGCCAAAATTCCGGGCAAAATCAAGGGAAAGGTCACCTTCATGAAGGTGCGTAGCGGCGTCGCTCCAAGGTCTTGTGCAGCCTGTTCAAGCGTCCAATCGAATCCACGAATTCGTGCGCGAACCGTGAGCGCCACAAAACTGACCTGGAACATGACGTGGGCAATGATGATGGTGGTCATACCAAAGTCGATGAAATTCTGACCGAGGAACAGTGTTGCAAGCGACGAACCAAGCACAATCTCGGGCGTTGTGAGCGGGAGCACCAAGAACAAGTTGATGCCTCCACTGCCACGGAACTTATATCGCGACAGCGCAACAGCGATGAGTGAGCCCAAAATGGTGGAAATGAGGGTTGAGACCGCCGCGATCTCGATGCTCTTCCACAAAGCGCGAGTCAGCGACTCCTCGGCGAACGGATGAAGCCAATTGTCAAACGTGAAAGATTGCCACGCAATGTTGAAGTTACCGTTTGGCTTATTGAAGCTAAACGCAACAATAAAAAATATTGGAGCAAACAAATACACCAGACCAAGGCCAGCAAACACATTTAAGGCGTATCGCCCAAACTTGGTGCGCTTGCGCATCATGCCAAATCCTCAGTTCCAAAGATTCGCGTGTACAGCAATACCAGCGTCGCAATGCTGACCATGAGTACCGCCGCCATAGCTGATGCAACCGGATAATTGTTCTGCTTTAAGAACTGATCCTGAATTGAATTACCGATCATGGTGGTGTTCGGATTACCCAAAAACTGTGCGTTCACAAAGTCTCCAGCAGCGGGAATAAACGTCAACAACGTTCCGGCGAAAACACCCGGTATCGAAAGCGGAAATACCACTTTGCGAAATGCGCGTGTAGCACTGGAATACAAGTCCCCTGCTGCATTCACCAAATTGACGTCAATCTTTTCAAGGCTCACATAAATGGGCAACAACATGAACGGCAAAAAGTTATAGGTCAATCCCCCAATGACTGCAGCTGGAGTGTTCAGCAGTTTGCCATTGTCCATAATGTTTAACCATTCGAATACTTCGGTGAGACCAACAGCGTTCATGGCGCGAACCACGAAACCTCTGTCCGCCAAGATCGTTGACCAAGCAATGGTGCGGATCAAATAACTAGTGAAAAACGGAATGACCACTAGTCCAAGCAAGATGTTCTTGTACTTGCCGCCTCGAAACGCAATCACGTAAGCAAGTGGGTAGCCAATCGCAATGGTAAGAACAGTTGCTATCGCTGCATAGAGAAATGCATGTTCAAACTGTTTTCCAAAGTCTTGGAACGCTGTGGTGTAATTCTGAAACGCCCAATTGAAGTCGTACTGAACCGAGAATCGGCTCTCTTTTGTCGAGAGAGAAATTCGCAGCAACGACCACACTGGCGCCAGGAAGAACAGCGCTAACCACAACATTCCTGGCTTCAGCAATCCGTAAGGAGCAAGCAACCGCCGTGCCTCAGGGCCTCCTGTCAGCGCTAGACCCAGCACACCACCAAGTACGAGCAGCAAAACTAGGACCACCACTGTCACCATTGGTCCACTTACCCAGTTGGAACCGAGAGCCACTAGGCAAACGGAAGCAACGATCATCGCGGCCATCCCAACTCGATCGGCGTTACGCGCGATTCGGTTTTGGCGGACGACCGTTTCGGTCATGAGTTGTTCAGCGTTTCGAACGGTGCTTACGCGCCGGTAATTGCCGAGAATTCCTCATCGAATTGAGCCTCAACATCTTCACTCAACGTCGCGAATGCACGGAGTCGAGCATTTGCTGCATCGTCTGGGAACAACAACGGGTTCTCTGCAAGCTCTGGGTCGAGCTTGGCAAGTTCGTCACGAACACCCTTCACTGGTGACAGATACTGCACGTACTGGGTGATTTGTGCTGCCTGCACTGGGTCGTAGCAGAAATCCATCCATTTAGCGGCTGCAGATGCGTTCTTCACGCCCTTTGGCAAGATCATGGTGTCGCACCAACGAGTTCCGCCTTCTTCTGGAATGACGAAGCGAACATTTGGGCTGTCTTTACCAAGTTGTAGAACGTCGCCCGACCAGCCAACGCAGGCTGCGAAGTTTCCACTCACCAAGTCATCGGTGTAGTCGTTGCCTGTGAATGCACGGATCTGGCCATCGGCTTTTGCTTGTGCAAGTTTTTCAAATGCAGGTGCAGCATCATCAAATGATGTGATGGTTGAAATGTCGATGCCGAGGCTCATGCAGATAAGTCCGATGGTGTCGCGCATCTCGGTGAGCATTCCGATCTTGCCTTTGAACTCAGGGTCAAACAGATCTGCAACGCTCTTGATTTCACGGCCAGTTACATCAAGGTTGTACGCGATTCCAGCAACACCGCCTTGCCATGGCATGGAGTACTCACCTGTTGGGTCCCATGGCGGGTTCACAAAGCCGTCTTCAAGGTTGGCGAAGTTTGGAATTTGATCTTTTGGCAACTTCTCTGCCCAACCAAGATTGATCAAGCGACCAGCCATCCAAAATGTTGGCGCAATGATGTCGGCTTCAATTGGTTTGCCATTACCGAGCAACGGCTGAATTTTTGCGAAGTATTCGTTGTTGTCGTTGTAACCCTCGCCGTAGGTCATCGCTACACCGGTTGCAGCCATGAAACGATCAACCGTTCCCGTAAGGCCGTCGGCTGTTGGGTCTACGTACAACGGCCAGTTATCAAAGAACAATGATTCGGAATCACCAGAACCCGATGAATCACTTCCACCACAAGCAGCAAGAAATGCTGGAAGGGAAAGACCAAGGGCACCCAGTGCTCCTGTGCGAGCCAAAAACTGGCGACGGGTCATTTGGTTCTTTGGTGTTGGTGTCGACATGTTCATTCCCCTTTTTGTAGACGTGTTCTTAAATATTAGAGCGTTGATTCGATGTGATCGATGTCAGTGGTATTGGAACCAGCCTTTTCCGGCCAGCCAGCCAAGATGT
>JACCDN010482492.1_pt1 | contig 12757 bp, 10 predicted proteins | sample 7441691 | NCBI WGS metagenome assembly JACCDN01 (sample SAMN15323439, study PRJNA562643) | freshwater metagenome | isolation source: river surface water | place: USA:Blue River Watershed | collected 2017-08-16 | reverse complement strand
CTGATAACTCTCCATCAAACTCAAAATAATGAGCTTGAACAACTGGAGCAATCACTAACTGCGCGATACGATCTCCATGCTTAATCACTTGATCAGTATTTCCCAGATTGCCTAAAATAACTTTCACTTCTCCACGATAATCAGAATCAATTGTACCAGGACTGTTTAAAACCATAAGACTAGTCTTAAAAGACATCCCTGAACGCGGACGAACTTGTACTTCAAATCCAAAAGGAATTTCCATTGATAGACCAGTGGGAACGAGAACTCCCTCCCCTGGTTTTATCACTAATTCGTTTTTATTTTCTAATGATGCACGAACATCTGCTCCCGCTGCCCCTTTAGTTTCATAGCCCGGCAGAGGAAAATTTTGATCATAATGAGAAAGCTTCTTGATTTTTACTTCAACCATAGATTTCCCAAATTAAGCTTTAATTTTTTTGGGAAGACTTGCTACCGCTTTAGCAGAAAGTTTTAATCTTCCCATTTTATCAATCTCAACAACCTTTACTTTGAAACGATCGCCTTCAGAAATAAATTCATTAACGTCAGTTACCCGCTCGTCTGAAATTTCTGAAACGTGAACAAGTCCTGATACACCTTGAGCAATATCAACAAAAGCTCCATATTCTTTAATCGAAACAGCAACAACCTCATAAATAGCTCCAATTTCCGGGCCATTGATTTGCATATTAATTGTTGAGATTGCTGTTTTTAAAACATCCATATCAGAACCTAAAACTTTAACCATTCCTTCTTCAGTGATTTCGATTGTCACCTTAAACTCTTCTTGAAGTTTTTTGATATTCTTCCCACCAGGTCCAATTAATGCTCCAATTTTATCTGTTGGGATCATCACTGTCATGATCGTTGGAACACCTGGTTTGAATCCATCTCTTGAAGTTGAAATGGTTTTCGCCATTTCACCTAGGATATGCATTCTTCCTTTATAGGCTTGTCCAATTGCTTCTTCGATAATCGCAGGAGTAAGTCCTGTAATCTTGATATCCATCTGAATTGCAGTTACACCATCTTTTGTTCCTGCAACTTTAAAGTCTAGATCTCCTAAATGATCTTCATCGCCTAAGATGTCTGTTAAAACTTTATAATTTGCTCCATCTGTTACCAATCCCATGGCAATTCCTGCTACTGGATTCACGATCGGAACACCGGCATCCATAAGAGCAAGTGATCCAGAACAAACTGATCCCATTGAAGATGATCCGTTTGACTCTAATACTTCACATACAATTCTGGTTGTATAAGCAAATTTTTCTGGAGATGGCATAACTGCTTTAAGAGCACGCTCAGCTAAATTTCCATGACCAAGCTCACGTCTTCCTGCTCCACGAGATCCTTTTGCCTCACCAACAGAAAATCCAGGGAAGTTATAGTGAAGATAAAATTTGTCATAAGTCAGACCAGAAATACGGTCATGCATTTGGTCCCCTGTCGATCCACCAACAGTTACGGTTGCCATAACCTGAGTCTCACCACGTGTAAAAAGAGACGATCCGTGTGGGGCGGCAAGAACTGAAACTTCTGTTTCAATTTTTCTTACTTCATCTAGTTTTCTTCCAGCGATACGTTTTCCTTCTTTAAGGATGTCCGCTCTCATCATATCGTATAATAATCCATCAACTGCTTTGAAAGCTTCTTTAGAAGCTCCTTTGTCGTCTTTTAATCCGAAGCTCACCGGATCTGCTTTAATCGCATCAGCAACAGTTTTAGTTAGAGCTCTAACTGCTGTTTGACGATCCATTTTATCGTTGATTGCTAATGCAGCTCTTGCCGCAGTTGAATAATCCGCCGCTACTTTTGAACTTAGTGCAGTATTTGTTTCAGCTGAAACGTAAGTACGCTTTGGCTTACCAATTTCTTTTTGCATTTTTGCTACGAGATCACAGTATTCTTTAATCGCAGCATGACCGAAATTAATAGCTCCTAAAACTTCTTTTTCTGGAACGATTTGTGCTTCACCTTCAACCATTAGGATAGCTTCACGAGATGCTGCAACTGCAATTTCTAAATCTGACTTTGCCCAATCAGAGTGATTAGGATTTAGAACATATTGCCCATCGATTCGACCTACTTTACACAGACCAATTGGAGCAGTGAAAGGAATGTCTGAAATTGCGATTGCAGCTCCGGCACCAAGACCGGCCAGAACTTCAGGATCCCCTGCTTCGTTGTATGAAAGAACGTTACATGTTACGACCGTGTCGAACATATAATCGCTTGGGAACATCGGTCTTAGTGGTCTGTCGATTAATCGACAAGCTAAAATTTCTGCAGTCGAAGGGCGGTTTTCTCTCTTCATGAATCCACCTAAGAATTTTCCGGCCCCGTAGAATTTTTCCTGATACTCAACTAAAAGCGGAAAGAAATCTTGTCCGTCTTTTAATTCTCTTGCTGAACACACAGCTACTAAAACTTGTGTTCCGTTACAGCTTACTAAAACTGAACCATCTGCTTGTTTAGCTAGGCGTCCTGTTTCAACGGTAACTTCTTTTCCACCGTAGTTTAAGCGATACTCTTTTTTGTTGTTTAACATTTTTTCTCCAAATGATTTCTAAAATGAAATCTCCAAGTGCAATCCAAACTATGAATTGCAAAATTTTTATAAAAAAGGAGATCTCTAAGATTGTGGGATTAATAAGAGGATTTAAAAGATAAATCAAAATTCAAACAGGTGGCGGTTAAATTTTCATCTATCCCTCAAATCCAAGCAGATTAAGCTCCTACTCTTCGGGATATCCAATTGCATTTATTTTAAATAAAAAAGGGGACCTTTGTCCCCTTTTTTTCATTACTTTCTTAAGTTTAATTTCTTAATAAGCTTTTGGTACTTAGCACCGTCTGTTAACGAAAGGTATGAAAGAAGTCTCTTTCTTTGACCAATCATTTTTAAAAGACCACGATTTGAGTGGTAATCGTGCTTGTTTTTTTCGAAATGTGGCGCAAGATTGTTAATTCTTGTTGTTAAAAGAGCAACTTGAACTGCAGTAGCTCCAGTGTCTTTTGGGCCGTTTCCGAATTCTGTACCAAATGTTTTTACGATTTCTGCTGTTTGATCTTTAGTGATCATGCTTCCTCCAAACCAAGAACCAAGTAAGGATCAAATTATCCAAACCTAGAAAAAGGCGATTATTAATGTGTGGATACTAGCTTAAGAATTCCGACATGTAAACCTTCAAATTCTTTATCAGGCGCTCTTCAATTTGGCGAATTCGCTCTCTTGACACACCATATTCATCGGCAATGCTTTGAAGGGAATGAGGAACTTCTGATAAAAGGCGTTTTTCGAATATTTCACGGTCGCGATCTTTTAAACCCTTTAAAAAATCCTGGAGGTGTTCTTTTAAAATCTCAATGCTTTCGAGATTCGCTAATTTTTCATCAATATCTAAATTATTTTCATCGACAATAAAGTCTTGAAGCTTTGGGCCTCCAGGTTCAGCTTGATAATCTAAACTTAAGTCCCCACTCGTCGAACTTAGACGGCCTTCCATGACTTGCACTGCCTTTTCTGAAACCCCAAGATTTTCGCCTACGAGTTTGGCATCTGGAGTAATTCCCATTTTAAGTAAACGGTCTTTTTCTTTTAAGAGATTAAAGAAAAGCTTTTTCTGATCGTTAGTAGTACCAATTTTGACGAGACGGAAATTATCTAAGATAAATTTTAAAATATAAGATCTGATCCACCAGCTTGCGTAGTAAGAAATTTTAGCACCCTTAGTGGAATCATATTTTGAAACAGCTTTCATCAAGCCAATATTACCTTCTTGAATAAGATCCATCATATTCTGCCAAGCTGAGCGGTACTCTAGCGCGATTTTAACGACTAAGCGTAAATTGGCGACAACAAGTTTTTTAGCAACTTCAACATCACCGGTTTCCTCTAATTCTTTTACTAATTTTTTTTCTTCTTCTGGTGTTAATAATTTGTAGCGAGAGATTTGCTTAATGTAGAGATTAAGTGCGTCTTCTTCACGCGTCTTACTGGGAACGATATCAAAATTGGCCGGAGTCGCAACTAAAGTGTGCGAGACAATGTCATGAGTAACGTCGTGATCTTCATCCAGATCAAAGTCCTGGCCTTCATTCTCATTCTCATTCTCATTCTCATGCAGATGATCTGCCGGAAGCACAACGACGTCCGCCTTATTCACCTTTGAATTTTTATCTACAATCGAGGTAGATACCACGACTGGAGTTTTCTTCTTAACCATCGTTTATTCCTAAAAGATCATTTTCGATCGCTTAAATCTTATATCTATAAACAAGATGATATTGAAATAACGGGCGTCAAGGCTATTTAATTATTTCTTTATCTTATCATTAAATAGCATTACATCGCGTTGATGTTTAATACTTTTTAATGCAAAGACTCCATAATTAAAGATGAGTTCAATCTTAACTTTTTTGTCCAAAAGCTGCCTTATGGCCTTACCTTCTTTTAGCATAATTTGCTCAAGTATTTCTTCCGCTACAAAATCATTAAGATTTCCGTTCCAAGGTTTTATGACATAACGTTTTTCTAATTCCTTAATAGGTTTCTCGATATTAAGCTTTAGACGATTTTTAATTTCCGCATACTGCTCTTTATTTCTTGGATCAAGTAACATTAATTCTTTTCTCAAATAAATGACTAATTCTTTTGATAAATAAATATTAAAAACTGATTTTAGTTTTCCATGATCTTCTAATAAGCGATCAAACTCTCCTAGGCTTAGATCCATCACTACTTTAAATTCTGTATCGTAACTATTGAATGTATTTTTATTCTTAATAATTTCGAGTTTAAGCGGTTCTTCAAAATAAATTGGTCTAACTTTTTGATCGAGTTGCTCTTTTGCCCAACGAGACCAAAAAATATCCATCCCAGAACGGAAAACATCTTGAAGCTTGGAATAATTTTTCACACCTACCATAAAATCAGGAATTCCGGTTATCAAAGAAACATAGTAGGACGAAAGATAATTTTCATCTTCAAACGAACGGCGTTTCATTTCAGTCTTAATATCATCATCTAGGGTTGCAGCTAAATCATAATCCATAGCGAGGATTTCTTCGCAATAAAGATTTTTTAAATCTGTTTCCAAGTTTTCAGAACCTATCATGCGAAAAACTTTTTTTCTGAAACTATTTGGATCAACACGGCGGCAAATTAAATTCTCACACCAAACAGTTAACGAATTTAAAAAAGGCTTTTTTTGAATTTTATTTAATGTTGGAATCCATTCAAATTCAAAACCTGTAAGTTGGCGAACAATAAAAGAATAGATCATTGGATTTTTAAAAAGTGGGGTCATTAATCCAAATTCTGCACTCGAACCACTCCAAGAACAAGCAGACGTAAAAAGATTCAGCGCCATTTGGAATTCATTTTCACGGGCCTCTCGAGGAGAAATAATTTTATTTAAATCTTCCGAAAAAAGTGGATTATCATCAACGCTAGGCAATTTGTAACCTGATTCCTTTGTAAAATAATAGAGCATATTTTTTTTAAGGGTTTTCTTTGAAATGATACTTAAATTATTTGAACATGAATTAGAAACTAATATATCTGAAAAATTAAAAAATTCTTCATCTGTAAATTCAAAATATTTTGCATATAAAGGCAATGCCTTTGATAACAAATCCAAAATAGAATATTGTAAAGTAGCTGCCGTTGCCCTCTTAACTTGGGCCTTTTCCCAATCACTATTGTATTTTACGGTCCGAGGACTCTTACAATAATTTATAAGATTTTTCCCTTCTTCGTAAAATCCGCGATAAAAGCTGATACGTTCTTTATAGAGTTTCGAACTTTTCGCATCTTTTTGATCGTAATAATTTTCAGAGTTAAAAATATATTTTAAGGCATCTCCATCAGAAGAAATTTTCTCTGTTAAATCACCCAAAATCGCACTCTCTAAAGAAAGCAATGCATGAACATTTTGCACGCAAATAAATAGACCAAAAATCAGGATATATCTAAACCAATTCATCCGACTCCTATCATCGGGTTTATCTAGCCATCAGCTATATTAAAGATATCGGCTTAATCGCCGAAAATACTTATAATGAAATTAAAAACTAACCTTAAAAAGAAAATTAGTCGGTCTTTTGTATTTTCAGTGTTAGTCATGCTAACTACGATGATTGCAACATCCAATTCACCTGCTCGTGAAATAGAATTTCCAGATTCAGAAATTTTTGATGAACTAACAGAAAATCAAGTTGAAGAAGTTCTGCAAACTCTTGAAGGAAACATTCGCATCGACGACCTCAAATACCTTCGCCTGGCAAAATATTCGTTAATCAATGGAAAACTTGGCGATGCCAAATTTCATTTAAACCGAGTTGATGAAAACCGTTCCAAATTAGGTGTTATAAAAAAGCACTATTTAGCGATCATCGCTTTTATGGAAAATGACTACGCGAAAACATTATTCTACTTAAAAGACGTTAGCACATATGATGCTACTAAAAATTCCATTTACTGCTTACTTAAAATTTTTTCGGCAATGGGACTCAACGATGCAGAGACCGTAAAAAATGAAATGAATACCTGCCGAGTTGCGACCGAACGATATACAAAAACTGATAATTTTTGGTTAGAAAATTTAGTTTTATTATTTCTAAAACAAAAAACGGCACTTAATAATAAAATGCTCGAGGTTTCAGAAAAAAATTTATATGACGAAGAACTTTCAAAACTGTGGCTGAAAACAAATTTATATCTCAATCGCGAAGCCAACGTTATCGATCTGTTAAAAGTTTTACCTGAATCAACATATCAATCTTATAGTGCTCGTGAACTTATCGCGTTCATGTATTTCAGAACTGGTCAATACAATGAAGCCATGAACTTTATTGAAGATATTGACTCTGTTAACTCAGATAATATCAAAGGTAACATTCGTATTTTAGATAAGGCCTATGAGTTAGCCTTTGGACATTTTAAACTCGCTCTTTTGAAAAAGCCTGACTCTATCAATGCACTGGAAAAAGGAATACCTGTTTCTTGGATCATCGGCCAATTTGAAGATGGTCTTTCAATGCTTACAAATCTCTCTAGTGATGCTCTAACAGACAAACGCACAAAATCCGCACTGGAAATAGCTTTTATGATTAGAACTAATCAAATTAAGTTAGCAAAAGATAAAGCACAATTACTAAGAAATGATTTTCAAAATAGGCCACCACTAATTGCACTCATGATGGACACATATCTCGCATTAGAAACAAATGACACAAAAAGGTTGGAGGATTATTCCGAAGAAGCGTGTAAAAATTTTGATGGAATGTCGTGCTACATTGCTTCCCAAACAATTTTGTGGAAAAGCCTTGGGCAAATGACTAAATCAGCAGAGCCCCCCCCTACTGCGAATGAATTTAACCTGGATGAAATAAAAAATAAAAAAGTATCAAAAAAAATAACTGAAGAAATTGTTATTGATCAGCGAGATATCGAAGAACTTGATAGTGTTGATGCTTTTAAGAATGGATTGCAAAAATAATTTATTTCAAACTCATTTCTTTGATTTTCTTACGATCAACCTTACCGTTTGCCAAAACAGGAAATTCTCTTAAACAAGTTAAATAATGAGGCTGTTTATATTTAGAGAGTTTATCCGCTAAAAAATCCTTCACATCTTTTAGCTCTATTTTTTTCTCTGTTTTAACAAACATGTGACCGACTTCTCCCCAGCGAGTATCTGGAACAGCAACCACGACAACATCTTGAATATCAGGATGAGTGCTTGCAACTTTTTCAACTTCACCTGGATAAACGTTTTCGCCACCAGAAATATACATATCTTTAATACGTCCTGTAACAAAAAAGAATCCATCTTGATCGAATTGCACTAAATCTCCTGTACAAAAATAATCTTTCCCATCAATTTGCCTTAATGAAGCTTTAAATTTCTCTTCTTCTTTATAGTACCCTAATGAAAGATGATCCCCACGAATCAAAAGCTCACCCGGCTCATTGACACCTGCTTTTTTTCCATCAATGGTGATAACGACCACATCAGAGTGTGGCATCGGCATTCCAATCGAACCTTGCTTTATTTCAGCAAATTTTTCATCCAATAAAAAACAATTTGGCCCAACTTCCGTTAAACCAAAACCTTGCTTAAACATTAGTCCCTTTTTCTGATATTCATGAATAAGATTCACTGAGCAAGCAGCTCCGCCTGAAATAAAAAAACGAATTGAGGAAAAATCAGTTTGAGAAAAGCGTTCATGTTCTAAAAGCATTTGGAACATTGTTGGTACTCCAAAATAAACTGAAACCTTATTTTTCTCGATAGTTTCAAAAACATTTTCTGCCTTAAAACTTTCGGCCAGAAAACTCGTCCCCCCTAAATACATTAATGGAAGACAAAGAACATTGTAACCACCTGTATGGAAAAATGGAGTTTCCACTAATGTAACATCTGATTCTACTAGTCCCCAATTGGCACAAGTTTCTTTCATATTAGTCAGAAGCATTCTTCCATGTAACAGAACACCCTTGGGAAACCCAGTTGATCCTGACGTATAAAGCATCAAGATAGGATCGTCTAACGTCGCTTCTTGATCAAAGTTAATTCTAGCGTTAGTGAGTGTAAGCTTTTCTTCTAAATTTTCCAAACTTAGATATTTGCACGTTGTGTTTAAAATATTCGTACCAACACCAATTGTAATTTTAGGATCTAATCGATTAACAATATCAGTTAATTCTCCAATGGATAATCTAAAATTTAATGGAACAAAAACGGCCCGTAAGCGTGCAGCCGCAAGAAACAAGACCACATGCTCTAAGCGATTTGTTGCTAAAAATGAAAACGTATCATGAGCACCAACACCAAATTCCCTTAAAACAGCTGCGTAACGATTAACCAACGATTGTAATTCACTGTAAGTTAAACTTTTATGAGCTCGCTGCTCAACAAGTGCCAACTTGTTCGCAAACTTTTCTGCATTAAGATCTAAAAATTCCAAATAGCGCATTTAAACAAACCTCTTAAAAAAAGGAAGTATTTTATTTTTTACCAACATGGGGTTTTCTAAAAGGCTTGCGTGGCCAGTTTTTATAAGAACCTCGTATTCACAAATTTTTAATTGAGCACTCATCTTTTGATGTTCACTGGGAATTGTTAAGAGATCTTCTTCGCCACATAAAAGTAAAACTGGAGTTTTTATTTTTAAAAGATCGATCTTATTATTTCCATCTTTTAAAAGTGCTCCGCCAACTAGGGCGCGAACATTCATGCTTATACCTTTTCTATCTGCTAGCTCTACTTTTTCACGAAAGCTTAAAATCACATCACTTTTCTCGCGAAAAAAAGTCTCTCCCCAAATCCATGGTGTCGCTATGTCAAAACGATGAACGGCCCCACCAATTTCCGTTGCCGCTAGCCATGACTTCAATTTTTGCTCTAATAATGGAGTCAATTCACTATAAGTATCAAGCGCGCAAATTGCCTGTACTTTTTTAGGATTTAGCTCTGCAAACTTCAGCGCAATTCTTCCCCCATTACTTAAACCACAAAGAAAAAGAGCATTGTTTAAAAGTCCCTTTTCTTTTTGAATATCCTCAATCAATACTTTTAAATCCTCTACGTGGTTTAAAATGGAGTACGGTTCACTTGATAAAGCTTTAATCTCAGCGAGATCTTGTCCCTTACAATTGTAAGTCAATACATGAAATTCTTCTTTCGCTAAAAAACTTTGAGTTTCATAACTAGAACAATCGGCCAGCAGACCATTAATAAAAACAATTAAGGGTCTACTGGAATCGCGATGCTCTTCAAAATGAAACGTTAGAGAATTAGCCAAGAATCGTTCCGCCATCAACATTTAGAGTTGTTCCACTGATATATTTTGCATCATCACTCGCTAAAAAAGCATATGCTGCCGCAATTTCTTCAGGGGCCCCCATGCGCTTCATTGGACATTTATCTTCCATCATTGCCACAACTTTCTCAGGCATTTTAGCAACCATTGGTGTTTTGATAAATCCTGGCGCTACGGCGTTTACACGAATTTGATCTTTACCTAATTCTTTTGCCATCGTTTTGGTCATTGCTATAACACCCGCTTTTGTAGCAGCGTAATTGGTTTGTCCAAAATTTCCATAGTGAGCAACAACTGAGGCAGCGTTAAGGATAACTCCGCCATTTCCTTCTGCTTTCATTTTTGTTGCTGCCATACGAGATAATTTAAAGATTGCTGTTAAGTTAACGGCAATGACTTGATCCCACTGCTCATCGGTCATTTTTAATAGTGTTGAATCACGGGTGATCCCAGCATTATTTACTAATGTATGAATTCCCTTATCCACTTCTGCTTGAATCTTTGCTTGCACGTCTGCTTTAGTTACATCACCCTGAATATAAGTCATTCGGTTTGGAAATAATGTACTAAGTTCTGCTTCTTGTAATGTTGGCATATCAATTAAAATAAGTTCCGCACCTTCTGCATAAAATCGCTCTGCAGTTGCTCGCCCAATTCCAGAAGCTGCACCAGTGATAAATACGCGTTTGTTTTGTAATCCTTTCATAATCTCTCCTTCTATTATTTTTTAGTAATCAAGATCGTTATGTAAATTTTGATCCATTGTAGGTACATCCCATCTAAAAGAGATCGCCGACCATGTGTAACCGATTCCGGCCGATGCCAAACAGACATGATCTCCTTTTTTGAGAAGTCCACGTCTTTCTGCTAATCCCACTGATAAAACCTGATCTGGAGCACCGTAGTGTCCGAAATGATCAAGGTAAATTGATTGTTCTGCATTTAGTTCTACGAGCTTTACAATTTCGTCATGAGCTGATTTCTTCATATGCAGTAGTGCTAAATAATCAATGGGCCTATTCATCGATTGTGTACTTGCTTCTTTTATTACTTTTAAAAAGTTTTGAATTGAACTGCGCTCTAATCTTTGTCTCATGCCATCCACATCTGGCACTTGCAGATATGTGTCTTCAACTCGAGGATGATCGCGTGTAGGATTTTTTGTTCCACCGGCGGGGACAATGACGTCTAAGCTAAAATCACCATCAGTAACAAATGAAGATTCTAAAAGTGGATTTTCATCTCCGCGCTCAAGCAATATGGCCGATCCTCCGTCAGCAAGATTGTATAAAAATCTTGAATTCGGATCGTTGTAGTTAACGAGATCCCCTGTTTTATGTCCACCCGCAAGTAAAATACGATTTAATTTGGGGTTAGCTTGCATTAAAGATTTAGCAAGCATAAGTCCTAAAATTTTATTTGAACAGCGGGCCCCTATATCAAATGCTACTGCATTTTTTAATCCTAATTCTTTTTGAACAAAAATTCCTGCTGACCATACAATATGGTCTTTATATTCTGATCCCGTCCAAATAAGCATATCAACAGATAATGGATCAATTCCTTTTAAGGCTTTTTTTCCTGCTTCCACTGCCATCATACTAGGATGCATTTCTTTTGTAGCACGAGATTTTCTCACAATTCCCATTTTCGTTTTTACAACGTGTTCTGGAATTCCAGATTTTCTAGCGATTTCTTCACCTGTTTCAAAATGTGGAGGTATCCACACTGCCATTCTCGCTACACTAACACCACTAGATTTAGTCATATTATGCTCCTACCGTATCGACAAATTTTTTAATATAAGAATTAGTAATTTCTGGTTTCTCCATAAAGAAAAAATGATCCGCTTCTTCCACATAATGAGTTTCACAATTATCAAAATATTTTTTGAAAATTTCCGCATTCTCTCTTTTTATAAAACGGTCATCACTCCCATGTAACGCAATTACTGGAATATGTTTAATTGTCGAATAATCAAAAGTTGAATTTAAAAATGCTATCGCCGCTTCGTTTTGATTCACGACTGCATTTACATCAACGTTTGTGTTCAAACGATAATTCCAAATTTTTTCATACTGACTTGGATTTTTTTCTTTAAGACTTGGATGTACTGTTCCACTCGTTCCAAATGTTGCTTGATCAGTTTTTGGCAGCTGATAATAAAAATAAAGTCCTTCTTTCGTCAGCGGCGTAGGTCCCACAAAGCCATTACTCGTAGGCCCAATCGAGCACATGAAAATCATTCCCTTAATTCGCTTCGGACTTAACTTTGCCATCTCTTGTGCGACAAACCCACCCATACTAGTTCCCAAAAGAACTAGGTTTGTATCAACTCCAAAAAGCTCGTCGATTTTTTTTAAGTGATAATCTGCTTGATCTTTTAATGTATAAGTTTCCAATCCAAGTGATGCAGCACTTGGCGCTTCATTGAACCCAAAATTATCCGGATAGTAAAAATGTGGAAACTGAACTTTTTGCTCAAGATACATTTCGCTCGGACAACCAAAACCTGGAATTGCGACAACAGTTGTGCTCATAACTTTTCCTTATAAGGCCCATTAGAAAAAAACACCAAGAGACTCGCCTTTTATCCAGCATGCTGTCAAGAAAAGATGCGTAATTGCTCAAAAATAAAGGATTATACAACAAGGCGGAGATTCTTTAAATTTCTTACTTTTAGATAAATGTTCTCGACAACAAATGCCTTAGAGCATTATTATCAAGTATTGTTTTTACAACGATAAGGAATATGCGAAAATGAAAGGTTTTGTTTATAAATACCTCGCCCTGATTGCAATGATTTTCTCTTCAACAGTGATCGCCGGGGAATGGGTCAAAGGCACGCAAGTGGGCGCCTATGGAATCAGAAGCTACAAACTCTATATTCCTGAAAAATCAAAAAGTGAAAATAGACCGGCCT
>JACCDN010246350.1_pt1 | contig 12758 bp, 15 predicted proteins | sample 7441691 | NCBI WGS metagenome assembly JACCDN01 (sample SAMN15323439, study PRJNA562643) | freshwater metagenome | isolation source: river surface water | place: USA:Blue River Watershed | collected 2017-08-16 | reverse complement strand
CGCGCTGCACCACAGCTAATATACCCATGAACAAACAAGTAATAGCGCCAATTGTCATCACCAAACTTAAAGCTAGTTCTGAATACTCAAAAATCGGCGACATTCTAGCCACCATATATACTCCAGCGGTAACCATGGTAGCGGCGTGGATTAGCGCAGATATTGGTGTGGGGCCTTCCATAGAATCCGGCAACCAGACATGTAATGGCACCTGGGCTGATTTGGCCATCGCGCCAATAAATAAACTAATACAAATTAGGTCTATAGCAAATTGATTATCAGCCAATCCCGGTATGGCCGTAAATACCTCTGTATACTGTAAACTGCCAGTAAATTTTAAAATTGCAGCTATGCCCAATAGAAAACCGAAATCACCAACCCGATTAATTATAAATGCTTTTAAATTAGCAAATATCGCACTGGGCTTTTTATACCAAAAGCCAATTAATAAATACGACATTACGCCGACCGCTTCCCAGCCAAAAAACAGCTGCATAAAATTATTTGCCATGACCAACATCAACATGCCAAAGGTAAACAACGAGATATAACTAAAAAAACGCTGGTATCCAGGATCATCTCGCATATAACCTATGGTATATATATGCACCATCAACGAGATAAAACTCACCACGGTGATCATAAGCACACTTAATTTATCTAATAGAAAGCCCACGCTTAAAGTTAAATTGCCGGTATTAGCCCAGACATAGATTATTTCGTTCCAGACAGTAAATTTGCCGATTATAAAGCCATTTAACATATAACAACTAGCAACAAACGACACGCCTACTAGCGTGCAGGTCAACCAATGACAAATAGTACGGCTCAGGTAACGGCAAAATAAGCCAGTTACCACCGCGCCAATTAATGGCGCGCAGACTACTAATAATGCTAAAGCACGTAACTCTTGCATACGGCTACCCTTTTAATTGATCCAAATCTTCAACATTAATACTTTGCTTTTCACGAAAAATTAACACTAACAAAGCTAAACCAATTGCCGACTCAGCGGCAGCAACTGTCATCACAAAAAATACAAATGCCTGACCAGAAATATCACCCCAGTATTTAGCAAAAATTATAAAATTGGTATTGGCCGCCAACAAAATTAATTCTATGCACATTAACAGCACGATTATGTTTTTGCGATTAACGAATAAGCCGACTATGCCAATGGCTAATAATAAAGTACTAAAAATTAAATACTGTTGCATGCTTAATCTCCCGCCACTAAGCGTACCCGTTCACTAGCCTTAACTTTGATCTGCTCGGCAATATTTTGTTGTTTACGGTTGCGAGGTCCACGATGAATCAAACCAATTGCAGCAATAATTGCAACTAGTAACAATACCCCGGCTATTTCAAATTGCAGCAAATACTTAGTAAATACTTGCTCACCCAACAAAGCAACATTACTGGCATCCGGGCCATAAGCCAAGATTTTACCTTGTTGTAAAACATTAAAATTATCTCGATCGATAATCTGTATTAATAACAAAGTTAAGATCAGAGCAAAACTAGCACCTAACGGTATCCACCTGGTAAACTTAGCTTTCAACACTGCAAAGTCTATATCTAACATCATGACCACAAATAGAAATAACACCATTACTGCGCCAACATATACTAAGACTAAAGTAATAGCTAAAAATTCGGCATCCAGCATTAGCCAAGTAGCAGCAGTAGCTATAAAAGTTAAAATTAAACACAATACAGCCCGCACTGGATTTTTGGCAATTACCACCATGCCAGCAGAGCTTAAGGCAATGCCGGAAAAAATTAAAAATAAAATATTATCTAAACTGTGCATCTTTTTTCCTATCTGCGGCAATTTGCGCTTCGTATTTATCACCTATGGCTAACAATTGCTTTTTGCCCATAATATGCTCACCGCGATTTTCAAAATGGTATTCGGTAAGTGAAGTTTCTACGATAGAATCAACTGGACAAGCTTCTTCACAAAAACCACAATAAATGCACTTAAATAAATCAATCTCATATTTAGTGGTGCGACGAGTGCCATCGGCTCGCGGTTCAGATTCAATAGTTATTGCCAATGCCGGACAGACAGCTTCGCATAATTTACACGCTATGCAACGCTCTTCACCATTAGCGTAGCGCCGTAAAGCATGCAAGCCGCGAAAACGCGCCGACTTGGGAGCTTTTTCTTCCGGATACTGGATCGTTATTTTACGCGCAAATAAATTCCAGCCGGTTAATTTCAGCCCCTTAAGTAATTCCCACAATAAAAAAGTTTTAAATATTTGTTTAATCATGCACTAAACCACGGCTGTATATTTAATTGGATAGCTATTGCCTCAGCGATGATCCAAAATAACGTCACTGGTATAAAAATTTTCCAGCCTAAACGCATAATCTGATCATACCGGTAACGAGGAAAAGTAGCTCTAAACCATAAAAACAAAAACATAAAGAAACTAGTTTTGGCTAATAACCAGACTACATCTGGCACCCAAACCACATATCTCTGTAAAGCTGGAAAACCTTCGACCGGCGACAACCAACCGCCAGCAAATAAGATCACAGCTAAGACTGAGACTAAAATCATATTAATATATTCAGCAAGAAAGAATATCGCAAATGGAATACCTGAATATTCCACATGAAATCCAGCAACAATTTCCGATTCGCCTTCAGCTACGTCAAATGGTGCACGATTAGTTTCCGCCACCGCCGAAATCCAATAGACAATAAATAATGGAAACAACGGCAACCAATACCAATGACTAATTCCACCCTGCTGACTGGTAACTATAGTAGTTAAGTTCATGCTCCTTGCGGCCATGATTACCCCCAACAAAGCAAACCCCATTGGTATCTCATACGACACTATCTGTGCAGCCGATCTAATTGCACCTAATAACGCATATTTAGAATTCGATGCCCAACCAGCTATGACTATGCCATAGATACCAAGCGAGGTCATAGATATTAAATATAAAATACCGACATTTATATCAGCTATTTGCCAACCCTTAGCTAAGGGCACTACCGACCAAGCAGCTAAAGCCGGTGCTAAAGCTAAAACTGGAGCGATAATAAATAAATACAAATTCGCATGCGTGGGTTTTATTACTTCTTTAAGTAATAACTTTAAAACATCAGCAATCGGCTGCAATATACCAACCGGCCCGACCCGATTAGGCCCAATACGATTTTGTATATAGCCAATAATTTTACGCTCAGCATACGTGAAAAGAATTACTGTGACTATTAGACCAATTATCGTAGCTATAATGTGTAGCAAAGTTAGCACGAATGGTGGAATATTTAACATACAATTAACTCCACGTCCGAATCCATAGCTCCTAAACAATTTGTCTGCTTATGCGCTTGGTAGATCAAGACACTAAACTCTGCAATGCGATTATTAATTTCTGCTGGTAATAATACCTGACCAGTGCTGGTTTTTACCGTAACTAATGCGCCATCAATAATACCAAATTGTTTTGCTGTATTGTTATGCATTTGTACAGTGGGATTTGCTACTGCGTCACTGGTTGCTTGCAAAGCCGTAGCCCTTCTTACTAAACTATCTGCGGCATATAACGGCACTGGGGCAATTCTAGATAATTTTTTAGGCGCAGTAATGTTTAAGGTCTCTGGCAAATTAATTTGTGAATAATCTGTGGTTTGCTTATTAAGCTCAATTAACAAAGCTTTTAGCTTATCTAAAATTTGCGTACTGGAGCTATATTCAAAATCTTCTAACCCAGCTAAATTGCCTAACACCGTCAAAACTTTCCATCCGGCGCGACTGTCAGCAAACGGCTCAACTACTGCAGTAGTGGTTTGCCATTCACCGTTTAAATTTACCATGGTACCTGTACTTTCAGCAAAAGTTGTAATTGGCAAAATAACATCGGCAATGTCTAATAACGTTTGGCTTTGATACGAACTAAATATTATAACAAAATCAGCTTGTTTTAACGTGCTTAACGCCTGTTCGCCTAATAAACTATCGAACTCTGGTTCTAACGCATATAAGATATAACATTTTAATGGCTTGCTGAGCATCTCGAAAGCGTTTTTGCCGATAGCAAAGGTACTAGCGCCTCCAGCTAAACGATGCGGAACGCAACCAGCTAACCACGCGCCGGCAGCATTGGCGCCATCGCTTAATACCCCAAATTTACCATTAGTTAATTGTGCAATTAAATTCCCTAACGCGATTAACGCCGTTGCCTCAGGATGCATTATAGCTATCTGGCCTAAGAGCACTGCAACTTTTTTCCCAGACAATATTTGTTGTGCAATTAAAATTTGTTGTTCACTACTTTTGATATTAACTAAAGCAACTGGAACATTAGCATTCTTAGTTAACACCAAGATTGCTTTAGCTATACCAGCCAACTCGTTTACCATATTTGCTGGTGAGACTATGCTATGTGCCGCGACTGTAAAATTAAATTTGAATTCTACCGGATTAAGCACACATACTTTGCCACCATGCACTACCATTTTGCGCAATTTTAAGCCAGCAACTGGCTGCTCTTTATGCAGCTGTGAACCAATCAGCAACACTAGATCTTGTTGTTCTAACTCGTTAAATTGCAAGCCTAAGTTAGGATATAACGGTGCTTGCACTTGACTAGTAAAATCTAATTGGCGTAAACGATGGTCAATATTCTTGCCGCCTAAACTACGAGTTAATTGTTGTAGCACAAAATATTCTTCGACAGTCACATTCGGCGAAGCTAAAACGGCTAATTGATCAGCACCATAAGTGTCGATTGATAATTTTAGGCCGGCGACAGCATATTTTAACGCTTCTAACCACGAAACTATCGCTAGATTATTTTGTTTACGTAACATTGGCTTGCGTAAACGTTCGTCATGTTGCAAGGCTTGATAACTGAAGCGATCTCGATCGGATAGCCAGATTTCATTTAAATGTTCGGCTGATCTTGGTACCACGCGCATTACTTTATTATTTAACACATGTAAATATAAATTTGAGCCAACACAATCATGCGGACTGATGTTTGCATGCTGGGTTAATTCCCAAGCACGAGCACGAAACCTAAATGGTTTAGAGGTAAGTGCGCCTACTGGACATAAATCAATAATATTACCGGATACTTCTGAGTTAATATTTTGCTCTATAAAAGTGGTAATATTTACCGTTTCGCCTCTGCCAGTAGCGCCCAATTCACGCTCGCCAGCAATTTCCGTACCAAAGCGTACACATCTAGTACATTGTATACAACGCGTCATGTCGGTAGCAATTAACGAGCCCAGGTTCTTATCTAATACTACACGCTTTTCTTCATTAAAACGCGAAAAATCCTGACCGTAACTCATGGAGGTATCTTGCAATTCGCATTCGCCACCTTGATCACAAATGGGGCAATCTAGGGGATGATTGATTAACAAAAATTCCATTACTGATTTTTGCGCATCAATCGCGGCCGGTGTCTTGGTCCAAATTTTCATACCGTCAGCAATTGGCGTGGCGCAAGCTGGTAATGGCTTAGGGGCTTTTTCAACTTGCACCAAACACATCCGACAATTTGCTGCCACTGACAACTTACGATGATAACAAAAACGTGGAATGGGAATTTCAAGTTGATCAGCTACTTGGATAATCATCGATCCAGCTTCTGCTTCTACTTCTACACCGTCAATTTCAATACGCACCATAAATATTATCCTGCTGTAGGAATATAGGCTTCAAATTCACCACGAAAATGCTTGATAAAACTGCGTACCGGCATCGCCGCAGCATCACCCAGCGCGCATATAGTCCGCCCCATGATATTGCTTGCGACTGAATCTAGCTTGTCTAAATCACCAACTTGACCACGTCCATGGGCAATGTTATGCAATAAACGTGCCATCCAACCGGTGCCTTCACGACATGGGGTACATTGACCACACGATTCTTCAAAATAAAATTCTGCTATGCGCGCTAAAACTTTTACCATATCGGTTGTTTCATCTAAAACAATTACCGCTCCAGAACCCAACATCGAACCAGCTTTAGCAATCGCATCGTAATCCATAGTTAAATTTAACATTATTTCTGCTGGCAGCACTGGTGCCGACGAACCACCGGGAATAACTGCTTTTAACTTTTTTCCATCCAACACACCACCAGCCAAAGCTAGTAATTCAGTAAACGGCGTACCTAACGGGATTTCATAATTACCAGGTTTATTCACATGCCCCGAGACACTAAAGATTTTAAAACCACCGTTATTCGGCTTGCCTTGTGCTAAATGCCATTCGGCTCCTTTTTCCAAGATAACCGGTACTGAAGCAAAAGTTTCGGTATTATTGATCGTCGTCGGTTTACCAAAAACACCATGTACCGCTGGAAACGGCGGCTTAAATCTCGGCAAACCCTTTTTGCCTTCAATAGAGTTCATTAATGCCGTCTCTTCGCCACAAATATACGCACCGGCACCGTAGACGTTATATAAAGCAAAATCTATATTGCTGGATAAAATATTTTTACCTAATAACCCGGCAGCTTTTGCTTCTTGTAACGCAGCATCCATACGAGCAATTGGCTCAGCAAATTCACCTCGAATATAATTATACCCAACCGTAGCACCCATAACGTAACCAGCAATAGCCATGCCTTCGATTACTTGGTGTGGATTAAAGCGCAAGATATCACGATCTTTAAACGTACCTGGTTCACCTTCATCAGAATTACACACTACATATTTTTGCCCAGGAGCTGTGCGATTAATAAAACTCCATTTTAAACCGGTAGCAAAGCCAGCACCACCTCGCCCGCGTAAGGCAGATAATTTTAAGGCTGCAACTATTTCTTCGGCTGGAGTTTGTTCACGTAGAATTTTGCGCCACATCTGATAGCCGCCAGCACTTTCGTAAGTTTTAAGAGTCCATGGTTCAGGTAAATGTAAAGTACGAAAACATATTTGATTTTGTAACATATTACCTAAGCCCCGCTAAAATGCTATCGAGTTTAGCTGTAGTTAAATTTTCGTGATAAGTATCACCAATTTGCAACATTGGCGCCCCACCACAGGCCGCCAAACACTCAACTGATTTTAAAGTGAACTTACCATCGGCTGTAGTTTCGCCTAAATTAATCTGTAATTTTTGTTTTAGATAATTCACAACTTCATCGCTACCGCGTAACATACAAGAAATATTCGTACAAACGGAAATTTTATGTTTGCCAATTGGTTTTAACTCAAATAAACTGTAAAAACTAGCTACTTCATATACAGCAATTTTTGGCATGCGAATATAGTCCGCTACTTGGTCCATTAACTCGGTAGTTAGCCAGCCATTGTTGTGTTTTTGCACTAGCATTAATGCCGAAATTACTGCCGACTGCCGTTGATCTGCCGGATACTTAGTCAATATTTGGTCAATTTGTGCATATATTGGCGTAGTTAAAATTGTCATTAACGATCTACCTCGCCAAATACTATATCTTGGGAGCCCAAGATCGCCACTACGTCCGCCAGCATATGTCCCTGCACCATTTCATTCATCGCCGATAGATGCGCAAAACCAGCCGCACGAACTTTTAGACGATACGGTTTATTTGCACCATCAGAAATTAAATAAATGCCAAATTCACCTTTAGGATGTTCAACTGCAGCATACGCCTCTCCAGCTGGAACACAGTAACCTTCAGTAAATAATTTAAAATGGTGAATTAACGATTCCATATTGGTTTTCATGGTCGCACGATCTGGCGGCATAAGTTTATGATCATCGATCGCTACTGGTCCCGGGTTATTACGTAACCAGGCTATGGATTGTTGAATAATAGAATTAGATTGTCTTAGTTCAGCAATTCGTACTAAATAGCGATCATAACAATCACCGTTATTACCAACTGGGATTTGAAAATCTAAATTACTATACGCAGCATATGGCTGTTTTTTACGCAAATCCCAGGCAATGCCGGAACCACGCAACATCGGACCGGAAAAACCTAATTGCAGCGCGCGTTCTGGCGATACAATACCAATATTAACTGTACGCTGTTTCCAGATACGATTATCCGTTAACAACGTTTCGTATTCATCTACGCATTTAGGAAAGCGATCGGTAAAATCCGTAATAAAATCTAATAACGATCCTTGACGATTAGCATTAATTTTATTGATTTGTTTTTTATTGCGCCAGCGCGATTCTTGATATTGCGGCATAGCATGTGGCAAATCGCGATACACCCCCCCCGGCCTATAGTAAGTAGCGTGCATACGTGCACCGGAAACCGCTTCATAGCAATCGAGCAAATCTTCGCGCTCACGAAAACAATATAAAAATACTGTCATCGCACCGATATCAATCGCATGCGCACCGAGCCACATAAGATGGTTTAAAATACGGGTGATTTCATCAAACATAGTACGTATATATTGCGCACGAATTGGCGCTTGCACGCCTAAAAGTTTCTCAATCGCCAATACATACGCATGTTCGTTACACATCATGGAGACGTAATCTAAGCGATCCATGTAGCCAATACTTTGGTTATACGGCTTAGATTCAGCGAGCTTTTCGGTAGCTCGGTGTAATAGGCCTATATGTGGATCAGCACGTTGCACTACTTCGCCGTCCATCTCGAGGATCAAGCGCAGTACACCATGCGCCGCAGGGTGCTGCGGACCAAAGTTCATGGTGTAATTTTTAATATCAGCCACTGATTACAGCCCTTTACCAGCTATGAAATACCTGGCCTCAGTATAGCGTATAATGCGGTAGTCGAGCTACTAGCTATCATGGGGCTAACGTTTGATCACGGCACAAGTTAGTTCACCCTTGGCGACCAATTTGCCACTATCATCGGCATAAACCGGAATATCCCACACATGTTTGCTTTTACCCAAATGTATCGGCTTACACAAAGCAGTAATAATTCCACTAGTCATGGGACGTAAATGATTAACACTAATAAAAGATCCTACTGAAGAATACAACGCTGGATCTAAGCATAAACGCGAAGCAAAGCTACCGGCTGTTTCAACTAGCACACAGGTAGCACCACCATGCAAGATACCATCTACCTGATGCGTACGAGAATCAACCGGCAGATTAGCTCTTAGATAATCATCCGCAATCTCAATTATATTTAATCCCAATAAATCCATCAGTGACTTTTTAAATGGCATCGCTTGTAAATCTGCGACTGAATATTTTTTGAACCAAATCATAATAATCTTACCCCATGATTTTTGGCCACATCATAGATAGGTAACGGATTACCAGGTATAGCCACCATGTTTAAGACCACATCAATTTTCTGTTCGCCGATTTTTTCCCAGATCGTATGCACAAATTTATTTTCAAATTTTAATGCGTCTTCGGCAGTGGCGGCCATGGTTTCGATATATAAATCGATATCACCACCACTCTTATGCATATCTACGCGCGAACCAAATACCCATAATTTATCATCATGCAGAAAACTGTGGGTGAAAGCAGAAATTATCGCTTTGTATTGAAATTCTTCTAGGCGTACGTGTTTTAAAATTTCATGCATTTTTTATGTTTCCCGTGATTTATGCGGTTCACGCAACGGGTCGCACGGGTGTGCGCCCCCTACTTGGCGGATAACCTTAGGCACTAATGTACGTGCTTCGATGCTTACTGGCTCGTATATTACTTTGCTTTGTTTTGCGTCATAACGCATTTCCACCTCACCAATTAATGGAAAATCCTTACGAAACGGATGGCCGTTAAATTCATAATCGGTTAATATGCGACGCAAATCCGGATGACCGGTAAAATTTATGCCAAATAAATCAAACGCCTCGCGCTCATACCAATTGGCAGATTGCCAAATACTAACCACTGATGGCATGCTAGGTGCTTCACCGTGCGTAAACACACGCAAACGCAAACGTTGATTACGCGTAACCGATAATAAATGATATACTACCGCAAAACGTGCGGGATATTTGCTAGGATCAGAACTAGAAATTTTCTTAACCCCTCGACTAAACCCCTCACGTGTAGACTTATCCGTGCTCCATTCGCTAGCGCCATAATGTAAATAATCAACACCACAGATATCCATCAACTGTTCAAATTTAAAATCAGGTTCATCACGTAAGCACTGACAAAACGCCACTAAATCTGCTGCTTGAACTTCCAAGGTTAATTCACCGTGAGTAATTTTAGCCACTATGCTGTGATCAAAGCGATTTTCAATACGAGTTAGTAATTTTTCTACGCTTGGCATTTAACTTATCTCTCGTTTGCGAGCAATAGTATTAGTACGTTTTATTTTATTTTGTAACTGCAGAATGCCGTAAATTAAAGCCTCTGCAGTTGGTGGACAACCTGGAACGTAGATATCCACTGGCACAATCCGATCACAACCACGTACTACTGAATATGAATAATGATAATAGCCACCGCCATTCGCGCAGGAACCCATAGAAATTACCCACTTAGGCTCAGCCATTTGATCGTAAACTTTACGCAACGCTGGTGCCATTTTATTCACTAGCGTACCAGCGACAATCATTACATCTGCTTGCCGCGGGCTGGGACGAAACATCACACCAAAACGATCTAAATCATAACGTGCCGCACCAGCATGCATCATTTCTACTGCACAACACGCCAAGCCAAACGACATTGGCCACATCGAACCAGAACGCGCCCAGTTAATTAACGCATCCGCAGTGGTAGTAACAAAGCCTTGCTCTAAAATATTATCTATTCCCACTCTAAGGCCCCTTTTTTCCATTCATAAATAAAGCCAACAGTCAGCAAGCCAAGAAAGATTAATACAGCGTTAAGACCTACCCAACCCACTTGCTTAATTACTACGGCCCAAGGAAACAAGAAAGCAATTTCGAGATCAAAAATTATAAATAAAATCGCTACTAAATAATAACGTACATCAAAACGCATACGTGAGTTAGAGAACGCTGGGAAACCACATTCATATTGGTCTAGCTTAGCGGCGCTCGGTGCATTCCGACCAAGCAACAAACCTAGCGCTAATAGCACAAGGCCCAATCCAATGGCGATAATAATAAATATTAATATAGGCAAATAGTGCTGTGGCATAGCAAAATTATAGGCGCTTGCCGTGGCTATGTACAGGGGGCTGGGTTATGGTGCCGATGGCCGGACTCGAACCGGCACAACCTTTCGATCACTACCACCTCAAGATAGCGTGTCTACCAATTCCACCACATCGGCTAATTAACTAATTTGGCACTTCTGGCACATCACTCGGTGCTGGTGTCTGCGGCACTACTAAACTTGTATCTGGTTTTAACAACTTGTCACTTAAAGTCTCTGGTCGATCAGTTTTATTGGCTAATAACGTTAAGCTGACGCTGGTAATTGCTAATAAGCTTGCAACTATAGTTGTAAGCCGTGTCATGAAATTACCACTACCCGCACTGCCAAACACTGTGCCTGATGCACCACTACCAAACGCGGCACCGGCATCTGCGCCTTTGCCATGTTGCACTAAAACTAAGCCTATTAGCACAAACGCTAAAAGCAAGTGAAAGAATAATATAAATTGTTGCATTATCATTTGGTCATACTCATTGCTGCGTGACAAATACCACTAAAATCTTGTGCCTTCAACGAAGCACCCCCGATCAAACCACCATCTATGTCTGCTTGTGCAAACAAAGCCGCAGCGTTACTACTACTTACGCTGCCACCATAAATTATCCTGATATTAGCAGCAATATTTTTATCTAAGGCCGCTAAACTGCCACGAATTTGCGCATGCATGGCTTGCGCTTGCTCTGGTGTCGCAGTTAAACCAGTACCAATAGCCCATACTGGCTCGTAAGCAATCACCGCGTCACTAAAACTCTGCACCCCTACGTGCTGCACTACCGCGTGCAACTGCCGTGCTACCACCGCAAAGCCCTGACCCGCAGCATTTTCTGCTTGCGTTTCACCCACACACAAGATCGGCCGCAAACCAGATTGTTTTGCTAGCTGAAACTTAGCCGCTACCAGCGCATCGGTCTCCTGCAACAACTGCCGCCGTTCAGAGTGGCCAATTATAACATAAGTACAAGCAAATTCACGCAGCATAACTGGGGAAATTTCCCCTGTGAACGCAGTCGCTGCGCTACTAGCGCTATTTTGGGCGCCAAGTTGGATTAATTTTTCATAGTTTGAATTCTGAATAATATTATTTACTTGTTCTAGATATAAACTGGGCGGACAAATTACGCAATCTAAATCTGCAGGCATATCGGCCAATTTAAGTATTAAATCTTGCAGCAAGCTCGCAACCATAGTACGCGAGCCATTCATTTTCCAATTACCGGCGACTAAATACTTGCGCATGCGGCTCTCCAGCATATCTTGCAACGCTAATTACGCTATCTGCTAATTCCTGAGCAATGCGTTTAATCAAGCTAGAATCTAAGCCTTCGACCATGACGCGCACCAATGGCTCAGTACCAGAAGCACGCAACAAGACTCGCCCATGCGAGCTTAATTCCTGTTCAGCCGCTAATACTGCCTGTTTAATTGCATGCGTATTTAGATCAATATTCACTGCTAATGGTACGTTAATTAATACCTGCGGATGCTTTTGCATATATCGTTTTTGTTGCAACAAGGTCTCACCAAAACTTACCATAGAAGCCAATACTTTTAATGCCGCAATTATACCGTCACCAGTTGTATGCGCATCCATACACAATATATGTCCGGAAGATTCACCACCTAACACCCATTCACGTTGTTGTAACGCTTCGAGCACATAGCGATCACCAACTTTAGTGCGACAAAATGGT
>JACCDN010473289.1_pt1 | contig 12759 bp, 9 predicted proteins | sample 7441691 | NCBI WGS metagenome assembly JACCDN01 (sample SAMN15323439, study PRJNA562643) | freshwater metagenome | isolation source: river surface water | place: USA:Blue River Watershed | collected 2017-08-16 | reverse complement strand
GTTGGGCAGCTCGCTCACCAGCGAAAAACTTTCAATCAGGGTGAACTTGCTCAGCGCTTGCGCCACCGCATCAGTTGATACCAGCGGCAGCGGAACCCCGAGTTGCGACTTTACGGCTTGCTCAACTGCTTTTTTAGAAACCTTAGATACGCCCGAAACACGGATGTTCTCAACGGCCAGGATCGGGGTAAAAATCGTTGCCAGCACGAGCAAAACAAGTGCGACAAACGATGCTAGAAGCGCGAGCGCTACCTGGCGAAAAGGTTTGGGTTTTGCTCTGAAGCGAACTACCGTCGACTGGGCCGTCTGACTGATTGACTTCAACTTGGTTGGCTTTGCCACAGTGATTCGGCCAATTCGCGAGGCCCGTGGAGTTTGTTTCGTCGGCTTGAGTTGCGGCCGAGTTGGTCTTTTCAATCTAGACCTCGAGGGCTTCAATCAGTTGCGGCACCATGCGGTAGACATCGCCGCATCCCATAGTGATGATGAAGTCACCGGGTTGCGCAAGCTGAGCTGCGAGGGCTGGGGCGTCGTCCCAGTTAGGTACGTAATGCACCTTCGACTTATCTGCGAAAGAGTTAGAGACCATGGCGCCGGTAACCCCTGGCTCTGGGTCTTCTCTCGCCGCATATATATCAAGCACGACAACCTCATCGCTCAGCGCTAAGGCCTGAGCGAATTCAGCGTGCATCAGCCTCGTTCTGCTGTAAAGGTGAGGCTGAAATACGGTGATTAATCGCCCAGCGCCAACAACAGCTCGCGCCGCCTTTAGTGCGGCAGCCACCTCTGTTGGGTGGTGAGCAAAGTCATCATAGACACTCACCCCACGACGCTGCCCGTGCAATTCAAAACGGCGTTCGGTTCCGCGAAACGAACAGATTGCGGCCAATGCTGGTTTGGCGTCGAAGCCAAGACCCACCAAAACGGCTAGAGCACCGACGGCGTTTATCGCGTTGTGCTCGCCGGCAATCGTGAGCTCGCCCGAGAGCATTTGACCCGCGTGCTCAACCGCGAAGAAGACTTCTGGGCCGCTCGCGTCAATTGAAGTGATTCGAAAATCAGCCTCAGCATCTAGTCCGAAAGTTAAAACGCGCTTGTGGTGCATTAGGCGTCGAACTCGAATTGCGCCAGGGTCATCGCTGTTGATGACTACCAATTCGCTCGCGGCATCAGCAAAGTTTGCAAACTCTCGCTCAAAGGCATCTTCGGTGCCGTAATGATCAAGGTGGTCGGCATCGACATTTGTGATTAGGGCAACTGCGGTTTCATAGTGCAGGAAGCTTCCATCTGACTCGTCGGCCTCAATAACGAAAATGTCTGAACTGCCCTTGGCCGCAGATGTATTGAGCTGAGCAATTACACCGCCGTTGACGAAACTCGCATCAACGCCAAGCTTCAATAGCCCAGTGATTATCATTCCCGTGCTGGTTGTCTTGCCGTGAGCTCCGGCAACAGCAACTACCCGATTCTTAGAAGTGAGGTAGGCAAGAGCCTGCGATCTGTGAATGACCGGTATTCCCCGCTCTTTCGCAAGTAAATATTCCGGATTGGTTGGCCAGAGCGCAGAGGTAACAACCACCGTGTCTGGATTTCCGAGATGACTAGCATCATGGCCGATGTGCACCACCGCACCGAGCTCTCTAAGCGCCGCTACGTTTGAAGTGTCTCTGAGGTCACTTCCGGTAACCCTGTGCCCCATTCCCAGAAACATTTTTGCGATGCCGCTCATGCCTGACCCGCCGATGCCGACAAAGTGAATTGTGCCGAAGTCTTTTGGCACCGCCTGGGTGAAATCTGGCTTAATCATGATGGTTTTCTAAGGTTAGACCCGAGACTCGCTTCAAGAGGGCAAGACACCCTTGACCAGCGCGAGCAACTGAGAACTTGCATCTAGATTGCCGCACCGTTTTGCTGCGCCAGCCATGTCTCGAAGCCGATTTGAATTCGAAATCAGCGGAACTAGCTGATTGGTTATGAACTCACGACTGAACGAGGCATCTGAAACTGTAATCGCGCCGCCAGCCCGCAGAACCTCGGCTATGTTTTTTGCCTGCTCGCCATTTCCAACGGCGTATGGAATGTAAAGCGCCGGCAAGCCCAAAGCGGTGAACTCAGCCACTGTCGAGGCTCCGGCTCTCGAGACTGCAAAGTTGGCCGCTACAATCGCTAAATCCATGCGATCGCAGTAAGAAATTCGAACGTAGCCCTTGCGTTTGACCGGCGCTACATCTGATGTGCCGCCGACTATATGCAGCACTTGGATGCCAGCAGCTTCTAGAACCGATAGCGACTGCTCGATCACCTGATTAATCTTTTGAGCGCCAAGCGACCCTCCGGTAACAAGCAGGGTTGGTGATTCAGAATCAAGACCAAAGTGTTTACGGGCCTCCGCGATGTCGACTTTCGTTGAGACACGCACAATTTCTTCACGCAGGGGCATGCCCGTGTGAACGGCGTTTGGTAAAGCGGTTCCCTGAAAGGCGACAGCGACAGCCTTGGCAAAGCGCGCGCCAAGCCGATTGGCTAAACCGGGTAAGGCATTTGCCTCGTGAATCACCAGTGGAACACGTTCAAGCGCAGCTGCCAAATAGGCCGGCGCACTTGCGTAACCACCGAAACCAACAACCACATCAATGCCGCGGTTGCGAATTTCTTTTCGGCAGGCACTAACCGCCTTTGCGAACTTGCCAAAGAAACGCAGAGCATAGAGGTTTGGTCGTCGCGGAAACGGCACCTTGTCGATAGTGATTAACTCAAACCCTCGCTCAGGCACGAGCCGAGTCTCTAAACCCTCTCGAGTGCCAAGTGCGAAAACGCTCGATTCGGGTTGGTCGCGCATGATTGCCTCGGCCAAAGAGAGCAGAGGGTTTACGTGACCGGCAGTACCCCCACCAGCGAGTAGGTAGCGCATCAGCGTGAGACTTTCTGCCTGCTCGTCCGTTGAACCCTGACCTGCGACCCGGACGCAGAATTTCTGCGTTCTATGCCGAGCGCAATGCCCAAGGTCGCGAGCGTAGCAAGTAATGAGGTTCCACCCGCGGAGATCAGCGGAAGGGGTACACCCAAAACAGGAAGGAAGTTAAGAACTACCCCGATGTTTATGAACGACTGAATTGTTATCCAACAGAGAATGCCGTACATCACATATCTCTCAAAGAGTCGATCGGTTCTGTTGAGAATGCGAATTAAGGCCATAGCAAGCAGAACGTAGAGCGCAATCAATACGGTTGCGCCGATCATCCCCCACTCCTCGCCTACCACTGAGAAGATATAGTCGTTGTCGACCATTGGAATCCAGTTCCACTTCATCTTCGAATCACCCAAACCGGTGCCACCGATTCCACCCGCTGCTAAAGCCCAAATACCGTGTCTTGCCTGCCAAGTGGCTCCAGTTACGTCTACCGCATCTGGATTAAGCCAGGCAAGAATTCTGGTTCTTCGAGAGCCCATGTTTGCGAAGATGAGCGCGCCTGCGGCTGCAATCGCAAAAATACTCAGCGCAATTCGCTTGGGCATTCCAATTAGCACCATCATCACAAATGAAAAACCGAACATTACGATGGCCGTTCCTAGATCTGAACCACCTAAGACGAGCCCGGTGGCAGCAGCAGCGGTGAACACCGGCACAAGCCAGCCGAGCTTGAAGTCGTGAAAGTTATCGCGTCGCTGCACCAGCATGGCAGCGAGCACCAAGAGCAAACCGATTTTCAAAAACTCACTGGGCTGAAACTGGAATGAGCCAATACGTAGCCAGTTTCGGTTTCCGTAGATTTCAACTCCGAAAAACACCACCGTAATTTGAGCGGCGAGCATCAGCAAGAAAAACAGCGGTGCGATTTTTTGAATTCTCGCCACGGATGTTCTCGACAGCACGCCGAGAGCAATGAACCCCAGTGCAGCTGAAACAGCTTGACGGAAAAAGACCGAGAAGGCACCCTCGCCATTTCCGAGCGAGGTGACATACGACGCGCTCAGAACCATAACCAGACCGAAGGCAACAAGCAGGCAGGTTATTCCTAGCAGGTTGTTGAAGTCTCTCGACTGTTTTCTGAAGGTGTCGCTGAACCAATTGAAAGCCAATGCCCCAATTCGCTGAACCACCAGCGTCGCCGACGCTCCGCCCCCAGTTTGAGCACGCTTGGTTCTGACTTTTCTAGTTGTAGCCATTGAGTTCACCTATTGCCCTTGCAAATTGATTTCCGCGGTCTTCGTAGTCTTTGAACTGATCCATAGAGGCGGCTGCCGGAGCCAGCAAGACCACGTCGCCCGGCTGTGCGAACTGGTTAGCCCTTTGAACCGCCAACGACATAACTCTGGCGCGGTCTGGCTCGTTAACCTCGAAAATCTCGGCCTTCGGGGCGTGTTCTCGAAGCGCCTCAAGCACTTCTTCTCGTTCGACACCGATTACTACTGCCGCTCGAATTCGATTCTCGTGCTGCTTTACAAGCGGAGCGATCTCGACTCCCTTTAGCAACCCTCCAACAATCCACACAACAGATTCAAAAGAACTGAGCGACGCATTTGCGGCGTGGGCGTTTGTCGCTTTTGAATCGTCAAACCACTGAACGCCGTTTCGATCGGCAACTAGTTCGATGCGGTGCCTATCCTGTTTGAAGTTGCGAATAGCCTTGGTGATTGCTTTGGCATCAGTGTCGCAGGCTCTAGCAATTGCCGCCGCCGCCGCTATGTTCGACAAAAGATGGGGTGTCACCACGCCAATTTGAGCAATGTCATCTAGATTCGCCAGCTCTGGCAGTTCGGCTGCTCGGTATCCGTAAAACGCTCGGTCAATAAGAAACTCTTCTATGTAGCCGACCTGCAGATCTGCCGGCATGCCCCGCGTGAACGAAACAGCGAGCACATTTTCGTCTCGAACATCGGCTGCCTCTGCCAACCTTCGGGTGGTTGCGTCTTCAGCGTTGAAAATAATCGCACCGTTAGCGCCATTGAACACTTTGCCCTTTGCCTTCACGTAGGCATCAAAAGACTGGTGCCAGTCGATGTGATCTTCGGCAACGTTTAGCAGCGCAGCGACTTTTGGTTCAATCTGGCCGCAGTAGTGCAATTGAAAGCTCGAGAGCTCGACCACCAGGTAGTCAAATCCCTGCGGGTCACGAATGGCATCGAGCACCGGGGTGCCGATGTTTCCGCAGGCCATGACTCTTTTTCCATCTGCGTTCAGCATCGCCTCAACCAATTGGGTTGTGGTGGTCTTTCCATTGGTTCCGGTGATGACAATCCACTCGGCAGTTTGAACCTTGTCACGAAGCCGCCAAGCGAGTTCTATGTCGCCGATTATCGGCACATCATTTGCCACCAGCCAACTCACGAGTTCGTCGCTTGGTGGTATGCCCGGTGTCACGCAGGCAAACTCGGGCAAGAACTCAGTCGCTGTCGAAAACACTTGGTCGACACCGGTCTCGAATCGTATGCCCAAGACTGAAAGCAAATCTCGATAGGTGTGGTCGATTTCATTTGCAACAACCAGCAAATCGCAACCAAGTTCATTGAGAGTGTCGGCAACCGAAAAACCGGATGCCCCCAAACCGTAAACGAGTGCGCGCCTGCCTCGCCAATTAGAGTGCCAGCTCGTTAGATCTTCTAGACCCTGCACGATTTAGCCGTAAATCCACTCAATGTAGAACAGTCCAATTCCGGTGAGAACGCATAGCCCCGAGATAATCCAGAATCGCACCACGATGGTGATCTCTGCCCAACCCTTCATTTCGAAGTGATGATGCAGCGGGCTGTTCAAGAACACCCTTCGGCCGGTTCCGGTTTTCCATTTGGTGATCTTGAAGAAAACTCTCTGGATGATTACCGATCCGGTGACAATCACGAAGATTCCGCCGATAAGCACAAGAAGTAACTCTGTTCTCGAGAGAATCGCGAGTGCGGCGAGTGCGCCTCCGAGCCCGAGCGAACCGGTATCGCCCATAAAAATCTGCGCCGGCGAAGTGTTCCACCACAAGAACCCAGCACAAGCACCAACAATTGCGGATGCAACCACGGCCAGGTCTAGCGGATCACGCACGTTGTAGCAACTGGCAACATTTTCAACCACGGTTTGACAATCCTGATTAAATTGCCAGAAACCAATAATTGAGTAAGCGCCAATTGCCATGATTATGGCTCCGGTGGCTAGGCCATCGAGCCCGTCAGCGATGTTGACCCCGTTCGATGTTCCGGCGACCAGTAGGTAGATCCAGATGACGAAGAGAATTAGCCCGGCAACCGACCCGAAAACCATGAGGTCGAAATTGGTGTCACGAAAAATCGAGATTTTGGTAGAGGCCGGAGTGAGCCCAGCTTGATTTGCAAACTGCAGCGAAAGCACAGCGAAGGTAACCGCGACTATCCCCTGGCCGAGAATTTTCTGCCATCCGGTTAGCCCAAGACTTCGCTGCTTGTGCACCTTGATGTAGTCGTCGATGAATCCAACCAAACCCAGGCCAACCATCATTAGCAATACCAAGAGCGCAGAGATTGTTGGCGTTTCAAAGTTTGCCAACTTGCTGAAGAAGTACCCGGCAAGGGTCGCCAGAATGATGGCAATTCCACCCATAGTGGGCGTTCCATGCTTGGTAATGTGCGTGGCTGGCCCATCTGCACGGATAAATTGCCCCCAGTTAAGTTTTCTGAAAAGCCAGATGAATAGCGGGGTGGCGAAAAGGGTCAACGCCATAGAGATGCCACCTGCCAGCAGCACTGCTCTCATTTGTTTACCTCCGCTAAAGCGTCGCCCAAGACTCGAAGTCCGGCCGAATTTGACGACTTGACCAGAACCACATCGTCATCCCCAAGCAAACCACGCAGATAAGGTAAAGCGTCGGAAATCGAGGGGAAGAATTTTGATTCGCCATCCCAAGAGCCCTCTTGGCTTGCACCCATGTGAATTATCTTTGCGCCGTCGCCAACCACAACTACCTGATCTATGTTGAGCCGCACCGCCAAACGCCCGATGGCATCATGCTCTTCAACGGAATATTTGCCTAGTTCGGCCATCTCCCCCAAAATAGCCACGGTTCTGTGCCCCTGCCTGCCAAGCGTCGCCAATGTCTGAAGTGCCGCTTTCATCGAATCTGGGCTCGCGTTGTAAGCATCGTTAATCACAATTGACCCGTTAATGCCCGGCAGCACCTGCATGCGCCACCTTTCAGCCAGCGGCATGGCCTCAAGCGCGGCCGCAGCCACTTCTATATCAAGGTTCAAGAGATTGGCTACACCGAGTGCGGCAAGTGCGTTCATGACTTGATGCTCGCCGAGAATATTGAGCTTTACTTTTCTCTCGATTGAGCCGCAGCGAAGATCGAAGGTTGTGCCCGACAGCGAAACTGAAATGTTTGAAGCGCTGTATTCGACACCTTCGGTGGTGCCGAACCAGTGAACTTGGGCTCGGGTAATGTCGCTCATTCTTGTGACAAATGGATCATCAGCATTCAGCAGCAACTTTGCCCCCGGCTTCAACCCTTCTGCGAGTTCGCTCTTGATCTTGAAAGTGGTGTCAATGTCACCAAACTCACCAACGTGTGCCAAGCCCACTTTTAGTACAACTCCGATATCGGGTTCGCACATTTTAGTTAGGTAGTCAATGCTTCCTAACCCGTCAGCGCCAAGCTCGACCACCAGGTAGCGAGTCTTAGTGGCGACTTTAAGAATCGAAATCGGAGCACCAACTTGGTTGTTGTATGACTCAATTGGTGCGACTGTCTCACCAAACCTAGAAAGTACTTCGCGCAACATGTTTTTGGTCGAAGTTTTGCCATTTGAACCAGTGATTCCGATCACCGTGAATTCATTCAGTTTGCGACGAAGCTTCAAGACGTGCGCAGCCAATACTCCCAGGGCTACGACGCTGTCAGATACAACAATCTGCGAAAGGCTAACCTCATTGTTTTGCTTCTGAACAATTGCACCGATAGCACCTGCCTGCTGCGCAGCATGCAAAAACAGATGCCCGTCGGTCACTTCACCAGGTTTGGCGACAAATAGGGCACCAGTTGAAACTAGTCGCGAGTCGGTCTCTACCGAGCCGGAAACAGTTTGATCGGGGCCAACAAGTTGGCCGCCCACGGCTTCGGCGATTTCTGAGAGTCGCAGTTCAATCATTGCCAACCCGCTTCTCTTAGCGCGTCTCGCGCCTCCTGCCTGGCGGAGTAAGGGGTTCTTACTCCTCTGATGTCGCGGTAATCCTGGTGCCCAGGCCCCGCCCAAAGAATCGAGTCACCAGGTTGGGCATGAGCGACCGCCTCGCGAATGGCGGCCTCGGGCGGGCTTACTTCGATAATCTGCAACTCGGGGCGACAGAATCGAGCCGCATCAACTAGCGTCTTGCGAATCGAGGCGGGATCTTCAAATCTTGGATGGTGGTCAGTGATGACCAGCAAATCGCACCCTCTGGCAGCAACCTCGGCCATGGCGGGTCGCTTCGAAGCATCCCGATCGCCGTCGGCACCAAAGACCATAATCAGTTTTCCGGCGGTGACTTTTCGCACCGCAGCCAGGGTGTTCAAAAATGCATCTGGGCTGTGCCCAAAGTCGACGTACACATCGGGTCCGGTCGCTCCGGTGACTCGCTCGGTTCGGCCCGGAAGATAGGCATTAATTCCCGAGCGCACGGCACGCTCAACTAATTCGAATGAGATTCCAGATTCGCAAATCATTGCGATAGCTAAGGCCGCGTTGTGCGCCATGTGTGCGCCAATTATGGTCACAAAGGTCTCGAGCGTTTGGCCGGCCGGAGATTCGACGACAAAAGAGGTTTTACTCGGGGTTTCTTCGAGCACTCGAACTTTCCAATCCGATTTTTTTGAAGGCTCAGACGAAATCGTAACTGCAGGAATTTTCGATGCTTCCAGCATCTGCTCACCCCACGGTGAATCGAGACAGACCACGGCACGTTTGGCATGATCGGGCTGAAGCAACTTTGCCTTGGCGTCGAAATAGTTCTCCATTGTGCCGTAGTCATCCAGGTGATCGTGACTGAGATTGGTGAATCCGGCAACGTCAAAAATCAATCCATCAACTCGCAGTTGAGTTAGTGCTTGGGCCGAAACCTCGATGGAAATTGAATCGACTTTTGCCTCTCTCATTCGTGCGATTAGAGAGTGCATCTCAGTCGACTCGGGTGTGGTAAGCCTTGAAACAATTACCTCGCCGGCAATATGACGTTCAGCCGTCGAGGTAAGGCCGGTCACCTGGCCGAGTTGACGAAGAATCGTGTCGAGAATGTAGGTGGTTGAGGTCTTGCCGTTTGTTCCGGTGGTGGCAAACAGCGTGGGCATCAGCTCGCGAGAATTTCCATAGACCCAAGCAGCCAACTCCCCGAGCCTGGTTCTGGGTTTCTCAAGGAGTGCCACAGGCACTCTAATGCCCTCGAGCAAGGCAGCACCTTCAGAATCGGTCACGATCGCGGTAGCCCCCAGTTGTTGAGCGCGAAGCGCGAAGCTAGCGCCGTGCGTCTTTTGCCCGGGCATTGCAACAAAAAGATCGCCGGGTCGCAAGTCTGCCGTGTTCATGCTGATGCCTACGATTTGGGCTTCACCCGCGTGCAAGAACTGCAGCTCAAAATCGGCAACTAGCGAGACCATCGACTTGGGTTCAACATGGTTCGGCCGCAAAATTGGCGGAATCGACTCTTTTGTCATCGCCACTCCGTTGGAATTTTCGCAGAGGTGGTTGTCGATGGCGGAACTCGGTAGGTTCTTAGAACCTGCTGCATTACGTCTTTGAAGATTGGAACCGCACCTAGTGAGTTTCTGATTGTTCGAGATTTGTAGGCGGTCACCGCCACAACATACTGCGGATCTTCGGCTGGAGCCATGCCGATAAACGAGATTGCATAAAGGTTTCCATAGCGACCGGTTACCTCATCCGTGATTTCTGCGGTACCAGACTTACCGCCGACACGGTAGCCGGGAACTCCCGCACGCTTACCGATTCCGCCCTGTTCAACCACTTTCTCAAGCATGTCAATCGTTGATTTAGCCGTGCTTTCAGAAATAACTCTGGTGCCGGGTTTAGTGTCCACCTTCACCAGGTTTCCGTTCTCGTCCTCGCAACCTTGCACGAGCACCGGAGGTAAACTCACACCTTTGTTGGCAATTGTCTGATACATCATCGCGGCCTGAATCGGAGTCACAGAAAAACCCTGACCAAACATCGAAACATACTTTTTCACGCCATCCCACTTTTCGAATGGCAAAACCACTCCCCGCGACTCACCCGGAAAGTTAAGGCCAGTCTTTTTTCCCATGCCAAACTTCACGAGATAGTCAAAACGCGTCTTGGCGTCGACGGCCTGCCCTAACTTCATGATGCCGGTGTTCGATGAATCTCTCAGCACGCCCGTCAGCGTAAGTTTTTCATCGGGGTGCGAGTGTGAATCTGTAACGATGTAACCACCTGTACCCGGCACTCTCCAGCTGAATGGAGCGATGGTCTGCGTGGCCGGGGTTGCCTTCTGCTGATCTACAAGGGTCGCCGCCGTAATTGTCTTGATTACAGAGCCGGGCTCATAGGCGCTTTCGAATACGCGTGCGTGCCTGGTTGAAGCTGCGGTCTTACCGGGGGCATTCGGGTCCATTGTTGGAGCTTCGGCGGCAACAAGTATCTTTCCGGTCTTTACCTCTATAACCACAGCCGTTGCCCAGTCGGCGCGCAACTTGGCAACGTTCTGGGCTAACACCTGTTGAGCGAAGTACTGGAGGTCTGCGTTTAGGGTTAGGTGCACGTTGCGGCCATTTATCGCAGGGGTCGTGGTGACGACACTGTCAGGAATCTTTACCCAGTCTTCGCTTTTCTCAAAAGACTCGGTTCCGTCTTGCCCAGCCAAGCACTTGTTGTATTGGCTCTCAATGCCACCGTAGGGCTTGCCGTCGGGATTTAGAAAACCCAAAAGACTTCCCGCTACGGCCCCACTCGGATACGTTCTCGATTGACGCTTGTCGTAGTAAAGCCACGGGATGCCGAGTTTTCTCAACTGATCGTAGGTTTTTGAATCTACGCCTCGCTTTATGTTTGCAAAGTTGCTGGTGCCGGCAATCTTGGCGGCCACTTCTTCGGGGGTCATTGCCAAAATTCCCGAAATTTGCGCGACGAGCTGACTAACCGGTAATTCGACGGTTACACCATCAACAGTCTTTTGAACGGGTGCAACATCTTTTGGCGAAGCATTGATGTCGTATTTCAGAACGCTCTTTGCTAAAACATTTCCATTGCCATCGAGAATTTGCCCGCGCAGAGCAGGCAACACCTGCGCTACCGAACGGCTGGCCAGCGACTGCTTATTAATCTCGTCGGCGAGCAAAACCTGCACTTGAAAAAGACGACCCACGAAAAACACTGCGATTACGACAATAACCGCCATAAAGATGCGCAATCTCTTGGCCGGATTTCCTGGCTGCATACAGCTACCGCCTGTGTCGCAAGAGTTTTAGTGAGTAGGTGAAACCGGAATGGTCTCAGTAGAAAACGCTACTGGCAGGCCCAGGTTTGACGACTGAGCGACATTCGGGTTTATTCCTGCGGCAGCCGCTGGCGTGAGCACCGAACGCTCAACCAGAGCGGCCGACGCGATGGTGTTGCGCGACACTCGCCCAGCCGAGTTCAAGGCCGCCTTTGGCTTGCCATACACCTCTTGCTTCTCAATGTTCAAAAACACGGGATTCGCGTTGGCGATCATGCCAAGTTGGGCGGCTGCGTTCGCCAAATTCTGCTGTGAACTGAGCGAGTCAACCTGGGCAGACACAATCTGGCTCTGCGTGGTTAGCTCAATCTTTTCTACTTTCAAGGCTTTCAATTGATAAGCGCTGTCAGTAATGGTGATGCTCAAAAGCAGTTGCAGAAACTGAATGGCAAAGAAACCGATGACCACTACCTTGGCAATCGCAAACGCACGGGAGTTTGACTTAGCAGGTGCAGCAACAGTCAATGCGCGGGGTCTGGCAAGCGGAGCCCTTGATGGTGCGGTTAAACGTATTGCGCTCATGCTGCTCTCCGAATTTTCTCTGCCGCGCGAAGTCGCACTGACGCCGCTCTTGGGTTTTGCGAAATCTCTTGTTCACTCGCCTGCTCGGCGCCCTTGACTATTAGGCGAAGAACAGGAGCCTGGTCTGGTAGTTCGACGGGCATGTCAATCGGAGCGGCCGAAGTGCTCGCGGCCACTAGAGCCTGCTTGACGATGCGATCTTCAAGTGACTGGTAGGCCAAAATCAAAATGCGGCCACCAAGAGACAACGCATCAATCGCCGCGGGCATGGTGTCTTTGAGAACCTCGAGCTCACTGTTGACCTCAATTCGCAGCGCTTGAAAAACTCGTTTCGCCGGGTGCCCCTTACTCTTGCCCGGGATAAACGGAACAATCGCAACAATCAGTTGTGCCAATTCAGCACTGCCAGAGAAAGGCTGTGCTTTACGCTTCTCAACAATCGATGCTGCTATTTGCTTCGCGTATCGCTCTTCTCCAAATTCCTTGAAGATTCGAACCAAATCACTCTCCGAGTAGGTATTGAGAACCTGAGCGGCTGTTAGTGATTCAGAAGAATCCATGCGCATGTCGAGCGGAGCATCGTAGCTGTAGGCGAAACCGCGATTCTGTTCGTCCAACTGCATAGAAGACACACCGAGGTCTAGCAGAATTGCATTTGCCGATTCGAAACCGTGATCGGCAAGCACGTCTTGAATCTTGTCGTAGGTTGCGTGCGAGAATTTAGCGCGATTGCCAAACTTCTCTAAGCGCTTTGTTGCGAGCGCTAACGC
>JACCDN010748619.1_pt1 | contig 12760 bp, 9 predicted proteins | sample 7441691 | NCBI WGS metagenome assembly JACCDN01 (sample SAMN15323439, study PRJNA562643) | freshwater metagenome | isolation source: river surface water | place: USA:Blue River Watershed | collected 2017-08-16 | reverse complement strand
GGCATTATGGGCATTGGCTTGCGATAGGACCTGTGCTATACAGAATCGTATAAACGTTGCGGGAATGCTGGCTCCAGGAGGTGAAAGAGAAGACACTGTATTGAAATTTGCTCAAGACAAGAGCTTAAACATCCAGCATCGTGTAGATGCTGCGGATCTGCTCGCTCCAGGGGATAGGAGAGAAAAAACTTTACTATATTTAGCTTCAGGTTCGGGAGATTTATACATAGAGTATCGTGTAGAGGCTGCGGTTCTGCTCTCCCCAGGAAGGTTCCGAGAAGAATTTTTGACCAAATTCTCTCAGGAGTTGCAGAATCCTTGGCTTCGCATATACGCTGCGTCCCAACTGAACAATCAGCCCTTATAAAAACACCTGTATCGTATCTAAGAAAGGGCCTTAGAGGCAATCGCTCGAGAGGGTAGCGTAGGGTAGGCAACAACGTATCGCTGCTGCCACTATACTGGTGCGCTAGGCCTCTTGCGGGCCTATGTATGATCTTGCTTGGCCTGCCGCCCGTCTCCCTACGCTTTCGCAAGTGGTCTATTTTATCCATAAAGGACCTAGCGGTAGCTGTAATGATAAATTTCATACAAATACGCATAAGCATTCTGAAGAGATTAAGCCTTAGTCAAAGAAGTCTAATGCTATGACTTACCGCCTTGTATTTTTATCGTAGATACAGAGTTTAAAAGACTGGCTCCTGCGTAAAGACACTTACCTACGCTTTTTAAGCAAGCGCTACGAGCTCTTTATTCTCCAATATGGCCTGGATACGCCCTTCGATAAGAGCTCTTTCCACACCCAGGAGCTCTGTACTTTCTCGCAAAAGCGCCTCGTGGCTAATACAGGTGTGTCCCTCTTCTTCATACGACTCCATTGCAAACAGTAGGCCTGCGTCTATTCGCTTTTCGCTGTCATTAGCAAAGCCAAGGTTGATAGCAATCTTATCAGCTGTTTTAAACCCAATGCCTTGAATGTCACGCGCTACTTTATAGGGATTATGCATGAGAATAGTCTTCGCTTCATTGCCATAGGCTTTGACCAGACGAAGACACTGGGCTGTACCTACGCCATAGGTCTTTAAAAACAACATGACGTCCCGAAGGGCAGCTTGACTATCCCAGGCTTTTTTTATAGCTAAGGCTCTTCCCCGGCCTATTCCCTCTACTTCTGCGAGACGGCCAGAGTCTTCAGATATTACCCGAAAGGTGTCTATTCCAAAATAGTCTACAATTTTTTTTGCATAGACCTTGCCTATACCCTCCACCAGGCCGCTTGCAAGGTAGCGCTCTATGCCGTATACGGTGGCTGGTAGCTTCGACTCAAAGCTATCTATCTTAAACTGCTTACCGTACTTTGTATGCTCTATCCAAGAGCCTTTCAAATACAAAGTCTCCCCACATTGTACACCCGCTAGCGTCCCCGCTACTACAATAGGGCTGGCTTGATTTTTCTCCTTCAGCTCTCCTACGCAATAATGATTATCCTCATTAAAATAAAGGATGCGTTCTAAAACCCCGGTGAGGCCTTGAGGCTCAAAGCCTAACGATAAGTTTTCCATAACTTGATTCCCTACCTGAATAGTTGCTTATAGCCTATGCTCCTCCCTACAAGCAAGCCTAGAAAAAGCCAATTTACAAAAAAATAAAGGCTTCAAACCCATAGACTTCCAAGGATAAGAAGGATAATTTTGATTAAAATTGGCTTGACTCTACCCCCAAAGCCTACAAGCTCCTAGGCATCTTTAGTAGGAGTGCGAGCGTAGCTCAGTTGGTAGAGCACCACCTTGCCAAGGTGGACGTCGAGAGTTCGAGTCTCTTCGCTCGCTCCATCTTGAGCAAAATCTTATCCCAAACACCGCCTTTTGAGTGTCTTCCAAAAAAAATGAATTGGGGAGGCGATAGATTTCATAGAGAGGGATAGGGGACTCTAAAGATAGTCAACGAGAAAAAGCGGGAAATCCGCCTATCTAAACTAAGTCCAGGCACAGCATTGGATTTTTTTGGCGAAATGAACCAGCCTCATGATGCTGATTGGCTTTGTTTCTCTCAATAGACTTCTTGCTGACCTACGTATGATCTTGCTTGGCCTTTCGCTTTCGCTTTTCAAGCTACGGCGTAATACCTAGCTCTAAGCTCGCGTAAGGGAACTTATTGCCTGAAGTGTCAGCGTCTCCCTGCGCTCCTAACTACGCTGCCTTAAATAAGATATTCAAACAAATGGACTACCACTCACCACCCCAGGCAGATAGGCTCCTATTACGGGAACTAGAAGCTAAAAAAGCCATCGTTCACCTGAGGCCTCGTCCAAGACGAGAAAAATATAGCCTTGATACTGACACAAGATTACCCCAAGCCGTTTCATTAGACTTCTTTGGAAACCCAGTCTTTTGATCCCTGGGTTCGTCAAAAACAAATTCAAAATCCTCATGTACTCTTGCGTACACTCCGGTTTTTCATTTATTTTTTCCTGCCCAGAAAACAAAATACGTAGGTCCGAAAGAAGTCTAAGGTGATTAACAGCTCTTTTCCCCTGGAGGGCTTAAAATTGTATTTTACCTGAAGGCAAGGCCCCATTTTGGGAGGAACTAGGGGCCCTCATGTACAAAACAAATACTTACTCAACTTTATTTGCTGCTACCAAAGTCCAGGAGCTCTACGTCAAAAATGAGTAAAGAGCCCGCAGGTATACCTGGTTGCTCCATAGAGCCGTAGGCTAGATCGGACGGAATATAAAGACGAATCTTCCCTTTTTTATTAATGAGCTGAAGACCTTCCTGGAAGCCAGGGATAACACCTTCTAGATCAAAACGGATAGGCTCACCACGTTGCACAGAGCTATCAAAAACCTTACCATTTACAAGCTGCCCCGTATAGTGGACTGAAACCCAGCTACCCACGTCTGGGTAAGGTCCCGTACCGGCTTGTAGCACTTCATAATAAAGGCCACTCTCGGTTTTGTGAACATGGGTTTGCTTCTCTAGATTTGCCAGGAAATCCTCTTGTAGTTTTGTATTTTCGCTAATCATATTTTGTAATTCTTGAGTATGGGTTTCAGTGTAGATCTTCGCTTTGGTCTGCAAAAACTCGTGGAAGCCAGGGCTAGAAAGGCATTCTGGTATTGCACTATCCTTCATGGCGTGCCTTAGGCCTGTCAGGAGCTCCTCTAGCTCAGCATCACTTAGCCCTAGCTGGCGAATCTGCCCTTGTACGCTGAGTGCCCAGCCTAGAGCACGAAGGTAGTCCGTTTCTGTATAGATTCCAGCAGGGGTGATAGGAGCAAGAGAGGCGGAATTATCTTTTGCACCCAGAGGAGAAAGCAAGATCGAAAACACTAAAAATAAGGATAGAAGATGATACATATGCTTTGTACTCTAGAAACCTAGATAGGATAAAGCAATTCTAAATTACAGTACCTTAGGTGACTTTTTAAAGATGCACTCGAAGCCTCTATGCTGTTTGAGCTTAGGCAAGGACCTCTCTTTTTTAGCCCTTAGGCACCCTTCTAGCTAAATCTACCGACATCGAGGGCTTAGAAAAGGCTTATGCTCAAAGCATTCGAAAATGAAAAACTGTTTGCATCTATTGAGATTATCTTTATAATTTTAAGTCAATCGGCTATTTTAGGCTAAGGCCTAAATTGTGCTCGTATTATTTTCTCCGATCTCTTTCTCTATGCTTACCCCCACACATACAGGGCTAACCCAACGCAAGCCCAAACGAAAAGTTAAAGTCTATTCTGCCTCAGAGCAGGCACGTTTTCTAAAAAAAGCGTCCAAACATACACCAAAAGGAGAGGTACTGATGATTTTTGCTCAGCAGCTAGCTGCTATGCTACGAGCAGGCCTAACCCTAGTAGATGCCCTGAAAGCCCTAGAAAACCAAGGAGAAGACCCTATCTTTGCTGTGATCATCAAGGACCTATATAGCCAGATTGAAAATGGAATACCCCTCTCTCAGGCACTCGTCAAATACCCGCAAGCTTTTTCAAATATGTTCATCAGCCTAGTAGAAGCCGGTGAAGCCTCTGGCAAGCTAGCAGAGCTTGTTGATAAAATAGCAGGCTACCTAAAGGGAGCAGTAAGCCTGAATAAAAAAGTAAAAAGTGCTCTCGTATACCCTGCAGTGGTCATAGGCCTAGCAATTAGCTTGGTAGCCGTCCTACTCATCTTTGTCATCCCTGTGTTTCAGGATATGTTTAAGAGCTTTGGTGCGCAGCTACCCCTTCCCACGCAGATTCTTATTGAAATCAGTAACTTTTTGCAGGCTTATATTCTATTTATAGGAGCTCTTTTTGCTATTTTATTCTATCTTCTGAAGCGCTATTTTGCTAGCCCCAAAGGAAGGATACGTAAAGACAAGATCATCCATAGCCTTCCGGTAGCAGGGCTGCTCTGTCAAAAAGTAGCTGTGGCACGCTTTTGTAAGACCTATGGCATACTCTTAAAAAGTGGGGTGTCTTTACTCAAATGCATTCAAATTTGCTCTAATGCTAGTGAAAATACGTATATAGAGCAGGCCTGTGAGGGTATAGCCCGGGTAGTCAATCAAGGAGGACAGCTTTCAGAGGCGATTCTAGATGAGCCCTATTTTCCGTTAGTTATGGTTCAGATGGTAAAAGCAGGGGAAAAAACAGGTAATGTAGACAGCATGCTTCATAGCGTAGCAGAGTTTTTTGAAACCGAAATTGAAAGCATGGTAGCTACCTTAACCTCTCTCTTGGAGCCTTTCTTGATCGCCTTTTTAGGAATCGTTGTGGGCTCTATTGTAGTCTCTATGTTTTTACCGATTTTCCAGCTTTCGTCTATCGTAAAATAGGCTTAGCTCCTGCAATCAAAAGCTCAAACCTCTGAGACTTTTATTAGAACTTTTGCGGACCTACGTATGATCTTGCTTGGCCTTTCGCCTTCGCTTTTCAAGCTACGGCGTAAGTTTAGCTCTAAGCTCGCGTAAGGAAACTTATTGCCTGAAGTGTCAGGCGTCTCCCTACGCTCCTAACTATGCTGTCTTCACTACGCTAAAGCTTCAGGCTACGCTCTATGAGCTACGCCTGACACGTCGGGAGACAAGTAACTCACAGAACGACGTGTTAGGCATAGCTCGCAAGAGCGACGCATGAACCCAGGGAGCAAAAAGACAAGGGTTTAGCAAGAGGTCTAGTGTTAGAGGGCCCAAAAGACAAGCAATGTAGCCAGAACGCACTACAGTCTTGCCCTTAAAACGTACGATTAATGTTGATTATTAGGGTACATCTCTTGCAAGGCGTTGAGCGTCTCGGAGAGGTGCCCAGTCATCTCTGCTTGATGGAGATAATGCTCTATCTGCGCACGGGCCGGATTCATCGGAGGAGGAACAGGCATAGGATGGCCCATGTGCATGGGATGAGGATAAGGCTGCATCATGGGATGCATAGGCATACCATAATAAGACGGCATAGGATAACGGTGCATAGCAGACGTATCCTTAGGCAGCATCTGTGAGCTAACCTCTTGTATCTTGGAAACAGCAGCCGAACTCTCTAGTCCTTGAGTAGCACCGGTGAGTAAGTAGTCTAAAGAAACATGAAAAAATTCTGCGATTTTTTCTAGAGTAGCTTTAGAGTTGGGTAAACGTCCGTTCTTCCAAGTACCTACAGTAGAGATGGCATTACCGGTCCATTCGGCGATTCTCTCTAGGGTTAGGTTATGGTAAGCCATCAGCATACGGAAGCGTAAACTGAATTCTTTTGGACTATGACGATCTTTTGGAATTAATCTTGACATGGATTTTTTATATTTTCAGGGTTTGATATCTTCTTTAGTTTTGACACTGTCAGAAGGAGTTGACTCATCATTTGAACGTCAAACATTTTCACAACTAACTGAGCATTGTAAAAGAGACAAGCGAAAAATGAGAAAACTGGAAAATTATCTGACAAAAGACTGTTAGCTTTTAAGAAACCAACAGTAAAACAAAAATTCTATAAATATACATATTTATATTTATGCAAGAAAAAAAAGACAATAATTTAGAACACTATGCTTTTCTTTTGCCTAAAGGAAAAGAATGGTTCACCCCCAAGGAAGTTGGCGCTATTATTGGAAGAACAGATCAATATGTCCGTGATGCCTTTGATAATCAGAAAATTTTAGGACATTTACTTTCCGGAAGATCCCTCAAGGGGTCTGAAAAACGCAAAAGCTATCAAGTACACAGAGACGCCTTGTTACTTTATATAGCCCAAACAGCAAATTATGATCCGCCTGATTTTATAGGATATATCAAGGCTTTATTAAAAAATAGAAGTGAAAACCAATTGCAGGAAGTCATGACCTGCATTCATAGCCTCTTGGATCGTAAGTAGTTAAAAAATATTTTTGATAAACAATTATCTTTCTACCTTAACGATAACGTAAGTGCAGATAAAACTATATTTTCATGTCATAAAAATAGAACCCTCCAATGGATTGCTATAGCCCTTTTTTTGCGGTCCAAAAGCCGTCAATCCTCATAAAATAGGCTTAAAATCCTCCCACTGTAATAAAAAAGACTCTCTACTGAACGGAAGAGGTCTGCTGCGGTTTCATGAGCCGTTTATATTCGCGATTGCCTCCACTCGAGAATCCATATGCAATAGGGAGACAAAACTAAGCGCATATGAATACATTTGGAACGTTATTTCGCATCACTAGCTTTGGGGAGAGCCACGGTCCAGGAATAGGGGTAGTTGTCGATGGCTGCCCAGCAGGCCTAGACCTTGAACCTTTCGACATCCAACATTTTTTAGACAGGCGCCGCCCTGGCCAAAATCTTTATACTTCACCCAGAAAAGAGGCAGATACGGTGAGTATTTTATCTGGAGTGTTTCAAGGGAAAACCGTGGGGTCTCCGATTGCGTTGTGGATAGTAAATGAAAATCAGAATAGCGAAGACTATAATCCTATATCCCAAATCTTCAGGCCTTCGCATGGGGATTATAGCTATTTCCTAAAGCATGGGGTGGCTCCACTACCTGGGGGAGGGCGCCTATCTGCAAGGGAAACGCTCACTAGAGTAGCAGCAGGGGCTATTGCAAAAAAAGTTTTGGAAAAGTGCTCTAAGCTCAGCCTTCTAGCCTATGTGGAACGGGTAGGGTCTATCCAGTTAGAACATAGCATTTCAATGCCATGCCCAGAGTTAGATGCAGTAGAAGCCTCGCCTGTACGTTGCCCAGACCCCCTGATCTCTGCTCAGATGGAAACTCTTATACTGGAAACAAAAGCCGCAGGTGACAGCCTAGGTGGAGCTATCGTCTGCAGAGCCCAAAACTTGGGCCAGGGCTGGGGAGAGCCCGTATTTGACAAACTACAAGCAGACTTAGCCAAGGCTATGCTATCCTTGCCGGCAGCTAAATCCTTCGAAATAGGAAGCGGCCTAGCAGGCACCTACCTCAAAGGCTCTGAACACAATGACACTTTTATCAATTTAGATGGAAAGATCCGCACCCAAAGCAATCATTCCGGTGGCGTACAAGGGGGGATTAGCAATGGAGAAGAGTTATATTTTAGGGTAGGTTTTAAGGCCCCTTCATCTATTCAAAAACATCAAGAAACAGTAAACCTAGAGGGCCAACCCATAGGTCTTTCTATTCAAGGAAGACATGACCCCTGTGTACTACCGCGGGCAGTACCCATTGTAGAGGCTATGGCCTATTTGGTACTGGTAGATCATTTTCTACGGCAGGAGGCTTATAGGCATTTAGAGCTCTAAGCATAATTCAGATTTTTTCTTTAGAATACGGTTGCTTTTAGCTATTTTTAGGGCGAAAAGCTTGACAATTTTAATATAAACATAAATTCTTTAGTTGATTCGTTTAAAAAGTGCTTAATAAAAAAATAAATTTATGCAAATAAATCACATCCCTCCAGCTTCTATTTCTCCCAGATCTCCAACCTTAACAGATACTAAGCCAGTACCTCATCCTATAAACCTATCTAGCTCTAGCTTAGCCCAAACTCAGGCAAAGGAGAGTAAGAGCCTACCAGCAAGATCTATTGAAGAGATCTGCGTACCTGTAGATCCGATAGATCAAAATAATAGCATAGCCCAAGGCATATGTGATATGTTCGCTGACGCCAAGCTGAGCCTTGATAAAAGGCTCGAGCTATGGATTTTGATGAAAAACTATATCCGGGATAAAAAAGACCAGAAATTACTACTAGACCAGATTGTAAAAACTGCTCCAAGCAATCCTCCTGGCTCTGAGGGGAAATTAGTCCAGCTCATGATAAGCCTGAACTACGATTCACCTTCCCTGAAAGAATTAGAGCCTTTTATCACCAATAAATATGATCAAGCTGATTATATCAATAGCTACTGTACAAAGATTGAAGCTGAAAAGAATCAGGATATAAAAAACAGAGCTTCGCTTGATTTTTGCTGCAGAAACTTACATAACTATCCTTCAGTTCAGCTTCTGCATACTATGGCATCTAACACCTTAGGAAGCCAAGAACTGTACCTATTTTTTTCTGAGGTTGCTTCTTGCACAAACTTAGATACACTTTTCCGAATAAATGCCATAAGTGCTATATCAAAACATAAGCCAGAAGAGGCTTCAGCATTAGCACTAAGATTATCAGAAGAGGTTAAAACAAACGGGGTCAATACAGAGCTAAGTCCTCACGCAAGCTCTCCCCAGGCTATAATTATGAATTATAAAGATCGCTTATTGGGCCTTATTTTAAGCCCTCAAGAAAAGCAAAAAGCAAACATAAATCTCCAACATTATTTAGAGCAATCCTCTAAGAGCGCTTAGTAAACTCCTAAAAACAGATGCCTAGGCTTTGGCTAAAGTAATTCAGTACTAAATCTCCCTATACTCGATCAGCTCTTTTAAAGAGCTATAGGTACTGGCTAAAGCCTGTAAGATATGCTCAGACCCCAAGACACCCTCTGCTAGGCCGTGTTTAAACTGTTTTAAGTCTTGTATACGTTCTTCTACAGTACCTGGAGTGATGAGGCGGTAAATAAAAACAGGCTTTGTCTGGCCTAGGCGATGGATACGATTGACTGCTTGCTCTTCTACCGCTGGGTTCCACCAGGGATCCAACAAGAATGCATAGTCTGCTGCATGCAGCGTAAGGCCCGTACCGCCGGCCTTGAGACTGAGTAAAAACAAGGCTGCTCCTTGCGACTGTTGAAAGCCCTCTACCTGCAAAGCTCTATCCTGGGTTTTACCGCTAAGATAGTAGAGCGGACACGTTGGAAACAAACTCTTTAATTGGTCTTTTAATGGCTCTAAGAGGCTCGTAAATTGGCTAAAAATAACAACTTTATGCCCTCTTTCTAGGAGGTTTGGTAAGACATTCAGCAAGGCTATCAGCTTACTGCTGTATTCCAATGAAGTGTCTCCACTTTTTCTATACTGCGGCAAGAGAAAGGGCGCGCAGCAAACTTGCCTCAAGCGAAGTAGAGCGGTTAATAAGCTAAGAGCAGAGCTAGAAGCAAGGGCTGGGAGGTCGTTTCGTAGTTGCTGCAGGCTGAGTTCGCAGTATTTGAGATAAAGCTTTTTTTGCAAGGGTGTAAACGGGCAAGAAAGGATGATTTCCGTCTTGGATGGCAAGTCTGGCGCAGCCTCTTCTTTGAGGCGCCTTAAGATAAAGGGTTGGAGCTGTTCTTTAAGTAAGAGGCTCGCTCCTTCACCGTTTTTTAAGTAAAACGCTTGAAAGTCCTTTCTTTTTCCTAAAAGCCCAGGCATAAGATACCCAAAAATAGAGGCTATATCGTCTAAGTGGTTTTCTATGGGCGTTCCAGAGAGGGCTATGCGGTACTGAGCCTGGAGCGAGCAGGCAGCCTTGGCAGTTTTAGACGCTGCATTCTTAATATACTGGGCTTCATCCAAGACCAGATATTCAAAGCTAAAGGTTTTTAATTTTTCCTGGTTTTGCCGTAATTGGCCATAGCTTAGTAAGACTATAGTTAAGCTAGAATTGTTGGTATTTTCTAAATTTTCAAGAGGTCTAATATCCTCGACAACCTGATCCTTAAAAAAAGTCTGTATTTCTTTCCTCCATACAGATAGCACGCTAGAAGGGCAGATAATGGCACTGGGCTTAGCCCTATTTGCAAAAGTACACAAAAAGCTCAGAACCTGTAAGGTCTTCCCAAGGCCCATATCATCGGCTAAAAGCGGGTGAAGGCCAAGGCCACACAGCCTGCGCAGCCATAGGACTCCTTCCTTTTGATAGGGTCTTAAAAAAAGGGGAAGCCTAGTTTCAAAACAGGCTAGGTCTTTTGCTAGCTTATCTTGCTTATAAGGGCTTGCAGCCTCCTTTTTCCAGGCTATTAAGGAAGCATCCAGCTGGGCCTCTACCTTCGGGTGAAAGGATAACAATTGATACTTGGGAAGGTATAGAGACTCTCCCGTAGGAGACTGCTCTAAAAAGCTTTCTAAGCTAGAATGATTTTCTAGCCGAATATTTAAAATCCCATATCCTTCAAAAAAAATAGCATTTTGAGTTTTTCGGGCCTGCAGGACTTGTTTTTTTTGAGCCTGATTCAAGTCCTGCAACTGTCCTTGTTTATAAAAATAAAGGCTCAGCTCTAGTATAAACAAAAAGTCATCCCAATGCCGGGCCTTTAACTGGGCTTCCAAGGTATAGATCTTTAAATCTGTGAGAGTAGGACCTAGAGCGCAATGGACAAACCTCCATGTGGGGAATGTATGTTTAAGAAAAGGGGGGACAGCCTCTAAATCTTTCAAAAAATAGGCTTTAGCGATGGTATCCGCCTTAAAGCCTGATTTTTTTGCCTGAAGCGCAAGCTGAATCAGCAAAGCTCTTTCTTTTTTACTCAACGGCCCTCTATCAAAAGTAGAAAGACGCTTATCGCCTTCTATTTTCCAAAAAGGATAGAAAAAAAGGCCTTGGGGCTGCAGCTGAAACTCTCCGCAGAGAGGCCTAAAGGGAAGATCCAGCTCTGAGCTTCCTAAACTTGGGCCTGCCTTCAGCAAAGGACTCTTTGTCGTATCAGTTGGGAGGCAGTGTAGGCCCTGGGCAAGGAGCTCTTCTATCTCATACAAAGTAGCAATACCTAAAGCCTCATTATGAAGCCTTTCCTTGTAAGACCCCCGTACACACCAGCGATCTTTTAAGACTTCTATCACGACATAGTCTTCAGTTTTTTCATACCTAGTATAAGCCTTTGCTGTTTTAGGGTCTAAAATGAGAGAGCGTAGGGCCCCTTGCTTATAAAAATCTCTCCCAAGAGCAAGAGCTGCCTTAGAAAATTGTTCTTCCCAAGGCTTTTTAAGCTTCAGGAACCAAGATTCTAGCGCTGCTTCAGTATAAGACTGTTTAAAATTACGGTGCATCTACGATAAACCCCCAAGAAAAGTACTGTCTTGTTATTTTCTACTTTCCTGTAAAAAACTTTCAGTATATAGGTCTTAACTATTCTTTATGTTAGCGCCCATATTTCAAGTCTTAAGAGAAAACCCCCATTGCCAAGCCAGGAGAGGCCGCCTACAAACAAGGCACGGCAGCATAGAAACCCCCATATTTATGCCTGTAGGCACACAGGCAACTGTAAAAAGCGTCCTTCCTAGCCAGTTAAAAGCCATTGAGGCCCAAATTATCTTAGGAAACACCTACCACCTTCACCTCCGGCCAGGAAGCGAGCTGATTCAGGGTCTAGGGGGGCTACACACCTTTATGCAGTGGCCAGGGCCCATACTAACCGATAGCGGAGGCTTTCAAGTCTTTAGCCTGTCTAAGCTTCGTAAAATTAAGAATGAAGGGATAGAATTCGCCTCTCACCTAGACGGGAGAAAGATTTTCCTCAGCCCCCAAACTTGCTTTGAAATACAGGCTAATTTAGGCTCGGACATCGCTATGGTGCTGGATGAATGCCCCCCTTTTCCCTGCGAAAAAGAAGCGTGCACCCAAGCTGTCAATCGTACCCTCTTGTGGGCAAAAACCTTTCTAGACTTAGCTAAAACTAGAGGATTCTTAGATGCTGGGCACCTCGTATTTGGAATAGTACAAGGCTCAACCTATGAGGACTTGCGCAAGCGCTGCGCAGAAAACCTAGTAGAGATGGACTTTCCTGGTTTTGCCATTGGCGGGGTGAGTGTGGGCGAGCCAGAGCCTGAAATGCTACACCAAGTAGCCACTAGCATCATCCATTTACCCAAAAATAAGCCTCGCTATACGATGGGCCTAGGGACACCCCCTCAAATCCTAAAGATGATAGCCCTAGGAGTCGATATGTTTGACTGTGTGATGCCTACACGCCTAGCCCGCCACGGAACAGCCTTCACCTCTTACGGGAAAATTAACTTGCGCAACGAACGCTTTAAAAAAGATGACCAACCTATTATGGAAGGCTTAAAGAATGAAGCCTCGCAATTTAGCAGAGCCTACCTCAGGCACCTGATTTGCGCTGGGGAATTATTAGCTTCCACACTCTTAAGTATTCATAACCTACACTTTTTTCTAGACCTGCTTCAACAAGCTAGAGCGCATATAGAGGCGGGCGATTTTTTTGAATGGCATAAGGCTTGGTGCCAGCGCTATGAAGCAGGAGAAGCCTAGCATTTCAGCGCTTAACCTTCGCTGTCTAGTAAGTGGCTCAGAGGCTCTGTAAAGAATAATAGACTTCTTTCGGACCTACGTATTTTGTTTTCTGGGCGAGGCCAAATAAATGAAAAACCGGCCTGTCGCCCGAAGCCTTGGCGTAGGGGGAAGTGTACGCAAGAGTACATGAGGATTTTGAATTTGTTTTTGACGAACCCAGGGAG
>JACCDN010264888.1_pt1 | contig 12762 bp, 11 predicted proteins | sample 7441691 | NCBI WGS metagenome assembly JACCDN01 (sample SAMN15323439, study PRJNA562643) | freshwater metagenome | isolation source: river surface water | place: USA:Blue River Watershed | collected 2017-08-16 | reverse complement strand
CTGATTCGCCGTGAACCACAAAGACCCGCTTGGGTGGCTGCTCGATCGACTTCATCCAGTCGATTAGTTCGTCTGCGTCGGCATGAACCGAGAACGAGTGAACCTGCTCGATTTGCGCGCGCACCGGTACAAACTCGCCGTGCATCTTGACCTCGGTTTCGCCATCGGCAAGGCGCCTTCCCCTTGTGCCGAGAGCCTGGTAACCGACCAGAATCACCGTGTTTTTGCGATCCGGCAACATGCCCGCCAGGTGGTGCACCACTCGCCCACCGGTCGCCATTCCGCTCGCCGAAATGATGATGCAAGGCTGTTCGGGGTTATTGATCGACTTGGATTCGTCGACCGTCATCAGTTCGGTTAGCGTGCCAGGGTCGAATGGGTCACGCCCCTGCCAAGTGTCGGCGATCTCGTGGCGAATCTCGGGCGAGCGCTCCTTGATTGCCTGTCGATAGAACGCCAGAGCACGAAGTGCCATCGGTGAATCCGCATAGATGGGAACCGCCGGGATGCGCTTTTGCTCAACGAGCTCGCGAAGGCGCACGAGGATCACCTCGGTGCGGTCGACTGCAAACGCCGGGATCAAGATCGAGCCACCTCGGGCCAAAGTCTGGTTGATCGCTGTCTCGAAGTCGGTAGTTGCCTTTTCGTGCTGACGGTCGCCATAGGTCGACTCGGTGATGATGGCATCGAACTGCCCGCTCGGAATGTCTCCTGGCGGTGAAAGCAGCGGGTGTTCCTCACGCCCCAGGTCGCCGGTGAACAGCAGGCGTTTGCCGAAGAACTCGACCTCGACATAGGCCGCGCCAAGAATGTGACCGGCAGGGTGAAAGGTAACGAAGGTCTCTTCGGCGACCTGAACGCGAGTCGCGAACGGCTGCTGCGAGATGCGCTGGATTGCGCGTTCGGCATCCTGCTCGTCATATAGAGCGAGCGGAGGGTTGTGCTTCGAAAATCCCTTGCGCAGCGCGAACTTGGCATCTTCGGTCTGGAGCCTCGCCGAGTCGCGCAGAATTACGTCAACGAGTTTGGCGGTGAACTGGGTCGTGTAAACCTTGCCGGCGAATCCGTCTTTGACGAGCTTAGGCAGGTAACCGCAGTGATCGAGATGCGCGTGGGTTAGCACGACGGCATCGATGGTGGCAGGGTCAACCGCGAGCGGATTCCAGTTCTTGAGGCGCAATTCTTTGAGCCCCTGGAACATGCCGCAGTCAATCATGACGCTCACGTCGCCGCAGCGAAGAAGAAATCGGCTTCCGGTTACGGTGCCAGCTGCACCTAGAAACTGAATCTCGGGCTGCGCGTGTTGGCTCATGGGATGAGTCTATGACCGCTCACCGACTCTCACCGACGGTGGCAAACTAAAGCCATGAAGAACTCGGGGCGGCTGGACTACCTGCTGTTAGCGGCAAGCCTGGTTCTGCTCGCACTTGGCTGGCTCGGGCAGGTTCAGGTGGCGTTCTACGCATCCACCGCACTTGGGCTAGCGATGTCGGCAAATCTTGTGATTCGGGCGATCGTCAAAAAAGAGTTTGGCTCCGACTTTCTGGCCCTGATTGCTATCGCGGCTTCGGCGCTGATTTCGGAGTGGATTGCGGCAGCCGTGATCACGGTAATGCTCGCCACCGGGCGCTCTCTCGAGCGTTGGGCTCAGGGGCGGGCGACTAATCGTCTCTCGGCTCTGATTTCGCGAGCACCGAAAATCGCTCACGTCTGGAGTGACGCCGAGGGCGGGCAGCTCGCCGATTTGCCGATTAGCCAGGTGCCGGTCGGCAGTCGCATTTTGGTGCGCTCGGGCGAGGTGATGCCGCTCGATTGCGTCGCGACCGACGAATGTCTGATGGATGAGTCCGCGCTCACCGGTGAGCCCGTGCCCCGTGAGGTGCTGCCCAATCAGGCTGTTGCCTCGGGTGTCGTCAATGCCGGAGCAGCTGCCACTTTTGTGACCACCAGCGATGCTGAGAACTCAACCTATTCAGCGCTTGTCCGCTTGGTCGCCGAATCCCGTGCAGAGAGCGCTGCGCAGGTTCGACTCGCAAACAGGTGGGCGCTTTGGTTCGTTCCGCTCGCACTGGTTCTGGCAATCGGATCTTGGGTCATCACGGGCGATGTGCGCAACGCGGTGACGGTGATTGTCGCGGCAACTCCTTGCCCGCTGATCTTGGCCGTTCCCATCGCAATCATCGCGGGGCTCGGTCGTTCGGCCGCTTCAGGCGCGATCATCAAGGGCGGCGCGGCCCTCGAGTCACTCTCACGAGCCAAAGCAATCATGCTCGACAAGACCGGCACGCTCACCGTGGGCGGACCCTCGGTCTCGAGCTTCGAGGTGAAACCCGGGCAGGATGCGCAAGCGCTGCTCGCGCTAGCCGCATCCCTCGAGCAGCACAGCCCGCACGTTGTTGCTCGTGCGATTGTGGCATTTGCGCAACAACGCAACTGCACTCTCGAGCCGGTTTCGGCTACCGATGAGCAACACGGGCACGGCCTCGAAGGCACGGCTGGCGGCCGCCGGATTCGCCTCGGCCAACCGAATGTCGATGCCCCCGAGTGGGTAAAGGCCAAACACGCACTTCAGGTTGCGGTCGAAATCGACGCTGAACTGGTCGGAATGTTCGGGCTCGACGACCCGATTCGCGGTGAATCGAAACAGACAGTAGCCGGACTTCACGACCTCGGAATCAAGACCGTGGTTATGGCAACCGGAGATCGCCCCGAAGCCGCCGCCCAGGTGGCTCGAGAACTCGGCATCGATAGGTTCGAGGCGCGCTGCACTCCCGAGCGAAAGCTGTCTTTGCTTCGAGAAATCAAGACCGAGGTTGGCGAGTCTGGCACCACGGTGGTGGTCGGCGATGGCATCAACGATGCCCCGGCATTGGCCGCAGCCGACGTCGGAATTGCGATGGGCGCGCGTGGAGCCACGGCCGCGAGCGAGGCAGCCGATGTGGTGATCATGGAGGATTCAATCCAGCACGTGTCTATCGCGGTTTCGATTGCTCAGGGCGCCATGCGCAGGGCCAAGCAGGCGGCCCTGGTTGGAGTTGGCTTGTCGATTCTCGCGATGAGCGCTGGAGCCGCCGGCCTCATCGGCCCTACCGAAGCGGCCCTCTGCCAAGAGGCGATTGACGCTTGCGCGATTCTCTGGGCGTTGGTACCGGTTGCCCAACGACGCAGCGCTATCTCTAGTCGAGTTGCATAAAGGCGTCCAGTGGCTCCTTGCGGCCAGCGACCACGATGGTGTCGCCAGCGTTCAAAACCGTTTCCGGGAACGCAGGGTTGTAGTTTCCATCACCCTTGTTTACGGCTACAACGGTTACGCCGTAGTTTGAACGAATCTTGAGTTCAGCGAGACTCTCGCCATCAAACTGAGTTGGGCACTCAGCCTTCACCATTACGTAATCCTCATCGATGTGAACATAGTCAAGTGATTCACCCGACACCATGTGTGCGACGCGACGGCCCATATCCTTTTCGGGAAAAATCACGTGATGTGCACCTAGCTGCTCAAGAATGCGACCGTGCGAAGTCGAGTTTGCCTTGGCCCAAACCTGCTTTACTCCCAGCTGAAGCAGCAGTGAGGTTGTCAAGATGCTTGCCTCTAGATCGGCACCGATTGCGACGACCGCGCTGTCCATGTCACTGATGCCAAGTTCGCGCAGGGTTTCCTCATCGGTAGTATCCGCTGAAACGACATGAGTCAGGATGGCGGAATGGGCTTGAACGAGCTTCTCGTCGTAGTCGATACCCAGAACCTGGTGACCGCTACTAACGAGCTCGTTTGCCAGCGACGAACCGAACCGACCCAGCCCAATCACAGCCACATTAGCCTTGTGGAAACTACGCTTTCTAAGCTGCCCTTGCTTTGCCATGCTTCTTCTTTCGTTTGCTTACTAAGTTAGCCGCTAACCAATCAGCGGACGCTCTTTCGGATACTCAAAGTGCCTTCTGGTCTTGCGCATCGCAAGTGAGGTTGCCACCACGATTGGACCAAGACGACCAAACAGCATTAGGGCTGAGAACAACACCTTCGACCACTCTGGAAGTTGCGAGGTGATTCCTGTCGATAGTCCAGTAGTGCCAACTGCAGAGGTCACTTCGAACAGAATCTGATCGAGGCTGAACGGTGTGGTCAAACGCAGCAGCAGTGTGGCTCCGATGATGACGAAGGCCGTGAGCGCGACGATAGTGAGTGCCTGGCGTTGAATCGAACGAGGTAGGCGGCGGTTTCCAATGTTCACAGCGGTCTCGCCGCGAATCTCGGTATAGACGATGTAGGCAAGGACAACCGCGGTTCCGAGTTTGATACCACCGGCGGTGGATGCACTTCCGCCACCGATGAACATTAGGATGTCCATCACGAGCCACGAGCTCGGATTAGCGACGGCCATGTCCATCGCGTTGAATCCCGCGGTTCGTGGCATCACCGCGGCGAAAATGCTGTCCAGGATCTTGCTTAGCGGGTCAAGGTTTCCGATCGTCTTGGGATTGTTCCACTCGATTACAGCTAGGAGAAGGGTTCCAGAAACCAGCAAGACGAGCGTGGCCCAAAGAACGATTCTTGAGTTCAGCGACCATTGCACGGGAAAGTTGTTGACCTTCGGCTTGCCCAGCTTCGCGCGAACGGCATCCTTGAATCTCTCTCGAATTTCAACGATCACCGGAAAACCGAGGCTGGCAACGATCACCGTCAAGAACGTCGGAACGATGATCCAACCATCTCGGGCGAATCGAATCATGCTGTCGCTGTAAAGCGCAAAACCTGCGTTGTTGAAGGCCGAAATTGCGTGAAAGACACCGTGCCCCAGCGCCTTGTCGAAGCTGTAGTCGTAGTGCGTTAGGAAGCGTGTGAATAGAAATACAAATAGTAGGAGCTGAGCAACCAGCATCACCTTGGCGATGTTTTTCAGCAGGCTCTTTACGTCAGGTGCGACGGCAATCGAGGCTTCGGATGCGGTCATCATTTTGTTTCGCAGCGAGATGCGGCCCTCAAGCAAGAATCCGACCAAGGTTGCGAAGCCGATGATTCCGAAACCGCCAACCTGGATCAAGATTGCGATGATGAAGTGGCCCGTTTGGTTCCAGTGGGTCTCGACGTTTAGCGTGCTCAGGCCCGTAACAGTCACCGCGGAGGTTGCGGTGAACAGTGCATCGGTAAACTGCGTTGATTTTCCGCTAGTGGTCGAGAACGGCAGCATCAACAGAAATGTGCCGATAAGGATTATCGCGGTGAACGCCAGTGCGATGAGTTTGGAAGGGTGGATGCTGCTTCTACCAGCCATCTAACTCACTTCTCTAAACAATTCTCGGAGCAAAACGCTCACGAATTTGGGCGAGACTCAGATTACACCTCAGAGCCCAAGAAATGCTGAATCGGATCCGCTTAGAGAACGGCTCAGCTGACCGCTTTTCGAACCAACGCCTCAATTTGGTCCAGAACCGCTGGGGTCAGGTCGGTTAGTGCCCACACGGTAGGCCAGAAACCGCCCTCATCGAGCTTGGCGGCATCCTGAAAACCAAAGGTGCTGTATCGCGATTCGAACTTGCTAGCTGCTTGAAAGAAGCAGACCACCTTGCCGCCAGAGTAATAGGCCGGCATGCCGTACCAGGTTCGAGGTTCGAGTTTTGGTTCGATTGCGGTGATTCGCTCATGAATTGCCGAAACCATCGCCTGTTCGTCTGGCAGCATCTCGGCAACCTTGATGCGGATCTGTTCTTCACCAGAGAGCTTCTTGAACTCTCGCGCCTCACGAGCGCGCTCCTTCATCGCTGCCTTTTCGGCATCCGTGAACGCTGACTTCGTGCTCTTTTCGGCCAAGTCGAGTTCCTTTCTGAGAGCCTTAAGGCGTTACAACCAGCAAGAGGTAAGCACCAAAAATGCTCAGGTGAACAGACGCTTGTAACAGAGTAGCTTTGCCCTGCAAGACGGTCAATCCGGATACGAAAAGAGTCAGGAACAGCAAGGTAATCTCTGCCGCGTTGAGTCCGAGGTTGACCCTGAAACCGAGTGTAAGCGAAATGACCGCAATAACTGGAATGGTCAGCCCAATGCTTGCCAACGCCGAGCCGTACGCAAGGTTGAGGCTGGTTTGTGTGCGCCCCTTGGAGGCTGCTCGAACAGCTGAAATTGACTCTGGGGCAAGCACAACTAGTGCGATGCTCACGGCTACCACCATCTGCGGAAGACCAAAGTCATCAACGACTGTCTTAATAAGCGGGCTCGTGACCTTCGCCAAGCCGACAATGGCTATTAACGCCACCACAAGAGCGGCAAAACTCCAAGCGGCCGCTCTTAGCGACGGTGGCTCCACGTGAGATTCGATGGCCTTCGTCGAAGTTGCCTCAGGTGGCAAAAAGTAGTCACGATGCCTAACGGTCTGAACTGTAACAAAAACCAAGTAAATAGCCAAAGAGGTTACCGCAGCGAAGGTCAGCTGAGTTGGCGTGAAAGTTGGACCGGGTGATGACACCGTTACAGATGGAAGTACCAAGCTCAAAACGGCAAGCGCTGCAATTGCTGCCAGAGCGCCACTGGCACCAGCGGCATTGAAGTTGGCCACACGGTTTTTTAGAGTTTTGATCAGGAGCGCGATGCCAACGATTCCGTTGGTCGTAATCATGACAGCCGAGAAAACTGTGTCTCGAGCAAGGTTGGCAGATTCAGTTGGGCTCTCCAACATAAGAACGACAATCATTCCGACCTCGATCGCCGTGACTGCGACCGCAAGAATCAGTGAGCCGAACGGCTCACCTACCTTGAGCGCAACGAGTTCGGCGTGATGCACAGCTGCGAAGACGGTTGCGATCAGCAGGAAACCCAAGACAACCAGAACGAACCACGGGAGGGCAATCGACCAGGTTGCAAAGAGCACTAGGGCCGCGACGAGTGGAAGAGCGAAATACTCTGCTCTGATTCTGATTACGTTCGCGGACATACTCTATTTTCGCTGAAAAAAAGCGAAGTGGGAGCGGTTTAGAAGAACTGGAGCCACCCAGGGGAATCGAACCCCTGACCTGCTCTTTACGAGGGAGCTGCTCTACCGACTGAGCTAGGGTGGCGGAAATACTCGACTAACAATATCACAGCGCCCGCCTCGAGAGTCAGGCAGTTAGAAGCGAACCAGCAGCTTTTCGAAACGGTTGATGTAACGAATCTCGTTGCCGTGCTTATCGAGGTCGGTTGCCCACGAAATCTCTGGGTCTTCGGCAAATTGCCAACCCGGCCATTCATTGACCAACACTTTGAGGAGTTCGCCAACCTCGTGCTCGGTGATATTCATCCCCATGCAGCTGTGACGCCCGAAACCAAAGGCCAGATGCGGCTTGCGTTCGCGGTGGATATCGACGACATCAGCGTCTGGCCAAACCTCACGATCGTGATTTGCCGAAACGAAGTTCAGCAGAACGTACTGGCTCGGGTCGCGCTGGTCATCTGGCAGGCCGATTTGGCCACCCGTGGCACGTTCCATCTTCGGCAGCGGAGTCAGGTAACGAACCATCTCGGCGATCGTACGGTTGAACCAGTCCTGATTGGCCGCCAAGAACTCGCGGTCGCTCGGTTTTCCGATTAGGTGCCACACCAAACCGGTCACCAGCTTGATTACGGTGTCACGACCGCCAGCCAGCAGCACGTTGGCAATGCCTTGCATCTCGGCGCGAGTGATTCGCTGACCGTCGATCTCGATTTGCGAAACGAAGTCCCAGACATCCTGCTGTTCTGAATCAGTCACAGGATGCGCTTCGGCGTGATCGAAAACTCGGTCAAGGTAGGCCTGCAAAATGTCACCGGAACGCTCGCTTGGAATGTCGAAGTTTCGGTCACGCAGCACCTCTTCGCCAGCCTTGGTGGTTTGGCCTTTTTGGTGACTCTCGGCTGTCCAGACGTCAGGACCCCAAGAAAGCCACTCCTCGTAATCTTGCGGACGCTTATAGATGATCGTTAGGCAACCAATCACGTAGGCCAGCGCGAACTCGGATGCGATATCGCCCGAGCCCTTTTCCTGAATCTCGGCGATTAGCTTTCGAGCGTGAGCCGCGAAAGCTGGCCGGTGGACGGCAATCGCATCCCCCATGAATAGTGGCTGCACGGCCGAGCGGAACTGGGTGTGCCGAGGCGGGTCGGCCTCTAGCGGCAGTTGCCGATAGGTGCGCACGTCGCGGTCGCCGAGCAGATCGCTCGAATAGGTTTGAAAATCCTTCGCCGCTTCGCGAACCTCCAGATAACCGCGGATTTCCTGTCGCATCAGCGTGCTCCCATCTTCTTCTTTTCTTGTAAATCCTTGAATTGGTGAGGGTTGTGAATCAAGTGGTTCCAAGCCTTCTCGGCAGCTCCGATCAACACCATCGGCTTTAGCTCTGCTACGCGAGGCACCAGAAAATCTGCCTCGCGAACCCGCAGCGAGTCGCGGTTGAGAAGATTCAAAATCTCATCTGTGCGGTTCTTCACGAGCGAGCCGAGGTAGCCACCAAAGACGATTAGCTGCGGATCGTGCAGGTCTCGCAGGGTTCGAACCGCCGCAATCAAATAGCCGACCTGCTCATCAACCACTCGATGCACCGCGGCCGATTGCGAATCGCTCAGCATTTTGTCGAGTTCGTCATCCTGCAGGCTGGATGCGCCGAGCGCGCGAACCAGATCATCGCGCCGCATCAGTTCGCCGAAAGTCTTCACCTTTAGCGGCGAATCGGTGACCAGCGCGATCTTGCCCAGTTCGCCAGCTAACCCGTGCGCGCCTTCGAGAACCTGGCCGTTGATAATCAGGCCACCACCGATGCCGCCCACACCCGAAAACAGACAGACCGCATGGGATGCGCCGCGCGCAGCACCGAACAGGTGCTCTGAAACGGTTGCGGCTCGAGCGTTGTTCGATGCCCAAACTCGCACGCCGAGTGCCGCCTCGAACCGTGCAGCGACGTCGAGGTCATTCCAGCCCAGCGAAGGCGCAGAAACCAAGCGACCGGTTGCCTGATCGATGGCGCCTGGCAGCGCTAGGCAGAGTCCAACGATGCCGCTGCCGCGTGAAAGCTCGTGGCGTTGCCAGTATTCCTTGACGAGAGCGATCGTGGTCTCGACGCTGTAGGCGACGCCGGTCGGCAGGTATTCCTGCTTTGAGATTTCGTGAGCGAAGTTGATGACAGCGACATTCACGCCGTCGATTTCGGGGTTCACCACAATCACCTGAGGCTTGCCACTGGGGGCCACCAGCTGACTTGGTCGGCCAGCATTGCCGCTCTGTTCATTACCTGTGCGAATCAGAAGCCCAAGTGTCTCGAGTTCATCCACCAACTCTGCGATTGTGGTCTTGCTAAGCCCCAGTAGTGCGCCCAATTCAGCCCGGCTCACGCTCTCGCGAAGGTGCACAAGTTCGATCAGCGCCGACAGATTTTGCTGCCGGATGCTGTCCTTGCTTTGGGCCTGCGCGCTCTTTCTCATTTCGGCATCCCGCTCTGGGCGATGCTCTTGAGCCACCAATTGACCGGCAGCTTGATTCGCTCAGACCAGAAAGTCTCGTGGTGGCCGGTGCCCCAAAATGTCGGGGTTTCGAGGTTCCGCTTGGCTGCCCAGTCAGCGTTTTTGAGCAGGCGCTCTGCAAAGTAGTCATTTAGCGGGCAGGATGCGGCGTCCAATCCCTCGGTTCCGCTATCGCTCCAGATCATGCGCCCGCCGGCGGGCCCGAGCAATGTTGCCAGTTCGTCGATTAGTTTGCGGCCTCCGAACTCCCAATGAGCCGAGAGCGCAAAGGCTGAGCCGAATACATCTGGGCGCTTGGCCAGCCAATAGATGGATGCGACACCCGCAACGCTGCATCCCGCGATTGCGGTGCGGCTAGCCGAGTGCTCAAGCGAATAGCGCGAGCAGATTTCGGGCAGGATCTGCTCGGCTACCAGATTTAGAAAGTAGTTTCCGCGCGGCTCGCAGGTTGGCGGGGTCAGCACTGGCAGCAGGGTTTGCCACAGTTCGGGATGCGTCGCGAAGATGTCGTCGCACAGAAACTCGTTTATTCGACGCGGGTTGTATTTCTTGGTTCCGCCCTCGCCCCAGATAGCGACGACAAGCGGATCACCGATGATCGACCCCGCGGCGAGCGCCTCCCGAATCTGCCAGGTGTCGCCCGAGCTCGCGAACTTGCTGAAAAACACGTTCATTCCGTCGTGAATGAGCAGGATCGGCGTATCCGCACGCAGCGTCCTCGGCCGAAGCACATCGACACGGTGCCCGTCAAAGTCGCGCGACTCAATTCCCGGACCTGTCTTCACGAACTTTGTTGACGTGAACGGATTTGCGGTTAGCATAATAAGTAAAGATAACGAACTTATTCGATAAAGCAAAAGGTGAAACGCATGAAAATCGAAGTGGACATGACGAAGTGCCAGCACTACGGCCAGTGCGTCTTTGAAGCGCCCGAGATCTTTCGCCTGAACGAAAGCGACAAACTCGAATACACCGCAGAGGCCGACGAGAGCGAGCGAGCCAACGTCGAAGCCGCCGTTGACGTATGCCCCATGCAGGCGATTCGCATCCTCGACTAGATTCGCAACCGCTCGATGAACACCGACTCAAACGAGCTTCCGGCGACGCTGATCGATGCAATTGATGGCGTGGCTCATCTCGGCATCACAACTCAGAAATTGGTGCGGGATGCGCTTGAGCGCCTCTGGTTTGACGCAGCTGTCCGCCAGCCCAACGGTGAGGTGTTTATTCTCACCGGAGATATTCCGGCGATGTGGATTCGCGACTCGGTGTGGCAGGTTAGGCCCCTGCTGCGGTTCGTACACGACCTCGAAATTCGCGATTTCGTGCGCGGTGTGATCTCCGCGCAAGCAAAGTTTCTGAGCATCGACCCTTACGCCAACGCCTACAACCTTGAGCCGAACGGGAACTGTTGGCACAAGGACTTCGCCGACCAGTCGCCGTGGGTCTTCGAGCGCAAGTTTGAACTCGACTCGATTACCTCGTTCCTTCAGCTCTCGCTCGATCTAGCCGAGGTCACTGGCGACCACTCGCACCTGACCGCTGACTGGTGGGCACTATCGAAACGTCTGGTCGAACTGCTCTGGGCCGAAACCGAACACAACCCGAAGTCCTATCGCTTTAGCCGACCCGGTAATCCCCCGCACGACTATCTCTCGCACGATGGTTACGGTGCTCCCTATCGCAACTGCGGGTTGATCTGGAGCGCATTTAGGCCGAGCGATGACGCGTGCGAGCTGCCATTTCACGTGCCGTCGAACATTCACGCCGAGATTCAGTTGCGCCGATTGGCCAAGTTTGCCGAATCAGAGTTTGTCGAGTTGGCGGCATCCGCCAGGAAACTAGCAGTTCAGCTGTCAACGGCAATCGAGAGCGTTGCGGTGATCGGCAATGACGCAAAAGCGGTACTCGCCTACGAAGTTGACGGACTCGGCGGATTCAAGTTGCAAGATGACGCCAACTACCCGAGCCTGCTGTCGCTGCCGTTTCTGGGCGGCCAGCGAAACCTGCTCTACCGTCAAACCCGCGAATTCTGCCTGAGCAATGCAAACCCCTGGTTCTTCAGTGGTCCGCACGGTTCTGGAGTGGGCAGCCCGCACACAGGCGAGAACATGATTTGGCCGCTGGCAATCGCGATGCAGGGCATCACAGCAGAGCAGCCCGCCGATCAGCTTGCGGCGCTTCGACTCATTGAGCGAACGAGATCTAGCAACGGATTTATTCACGAGTCATTCGATGTCACTGACCCCGAGCGGTTCACTCGAGATTGGTTCAGTTGGGCCGAAATGACCTATGTCGAACTGGCGTTTTCGCTGGCCGAGCCGACTAGATAACTCCTGCGCGCTTGAGCCGCGCGATTGCGGCATCCTCAATGGGGCTTTCGGGGCCGATCGATTTGCGCATGGCGATAAGCAGCCACTTCGTGACCCAAAGCACGCGCCTCGGGTTTCGCACCCGATAACCGGTCAGCTCGACCGCCCAATCGGGCAAGGATGCGATTGCGGCGCGAAACAGCACTCGGTAAACCAGAGCCGCGGGCTTCGGCAGCGGTGGCCGCTCGATGAACCGCATGACCTCTGCGGTAGCGTCATCGAACCTCAGCTCGCCGCGCTCGGCGAATTCGCGCAGCGCATCCGACAGCTCGGATCTGGTCTTGGGTAGGGCCTCAAGTTCTAGCCCCAGCGGCACAGCCGACTTGCGCCACAGGTCGACATAGGCATCTGCCCCGCCTGGGATTGGTCGGTTGGAAACCTCGAGTTGCGAAGACAGAAAAGCCTCGGTAAAGGCAAGGTGCACCCACAGCAGCAGGCGTGGTTCGCGAGCCGAGTAGGCCACGGGCTTGCCCTGCGCATCCCCCACCTCGCCACGAATCTTCTCGTGCAGGCGATTGACTCGCGAGGCCTCTTGCCCGATCGCATCCACCGAACCGAAAGTGGTCACCGTGAGCCAGCGAATGGTGCCCGAGAGCCTGCCTAACGGGTCGGATTTGTAGCGAGAGTGCTGAGCCACGCCGGCCAGCGTGGCGGGATGCAGCGCCTGCAAAATCAGGGCTCGAATGCCACCGACCAGAGTCGAGAAGTCGCCGTGAACCACCCAAGGTGCTTCGGTCGGCAGGAAGAGGCCGGGCTGATCTCCGGCAGCTACGACGGGCAGCCAGGGCGGGATTCCGTTGGGGTCACCGGATAAGAGTTTGCGGAAACGCTTCGAAAGAAACTCTTGAGCACGGTTGTTTGTCTTCATGATTCGAAAGGAAGAAACATGAACACGAGCGAACTATTCCTGCAGTGGAATAAAGCTTG
>JACCDN010923553.1_pt1 | contig 12764 bp, 11 predicted proteins | sample 7441691 | NCBI WGS metagenome assembly JACCDN01 (sample SAMN15323439, study PRJNA562643) | freshwater metagenome | isolation source: river surface water | place: USA:Blue River Watershed | collected 2017-08-16 | reverse complement strand
CGATTGCCACCATTTACCTTCTCCACGATCTCAGCAGTGCCCGGCACCTCTTCAATATTGATCTCTTCAAAGGTAACCCCGAGATCAGCCAATTGAGATTTCAAGCGCTTGCAATAGCCGCACCAGGTAGTTGAGTACATAACGAAGGACATGGCCCAAGCCTATAGGTGTCAGTGCCCACCCATAAATTAAAAACCATGGACTTCGCACTCGAACGCGCCCGATCAATGACCCCCGACAGCGATGACTGGGACTATCTCCTTGAGATCTCTTGGCTCTATGACCGCATCGTTAAATCCGGATCTCAAATCCCCGTGATCGATTTAGCCTATGAACTCGTATTGCCCGAAGAATTCGTCGGCGAATGCGTAAGTACCGCGATGGAGAACGGGCTACTAACCAATCCAAAGCGTGGAAGCTTCGGCGGAACGATTACTCCGAAGGCGTTGAAGATGTTGAAGCAGGTTGGGAAGCATAGGCAGTGAAACTTTTTGAAGTGTTTCAGTACTTGCAAATATAAGATTTAATCCACGACGGGAAAGGTCGAGGTTCTTGAAGGCAATTTTCTGTACCATCGAAAACCATTTTCACGGTCAATAAGCAATATCTCAATCAAGCCTCCAACCGTAGCGGGGTGGGGACTTGCTAAGGATTTTACTGACTGCATGCCAATTAATGAGTCCGCAAGATTAGCTAGATCGTTTAGATTTAATGTTCCGATTGTTGACAATAGAGGGTGTGCGAAATTTTCAACTCCGTAACTTCTTGCTAGGTCTTCTAAGTCCAAAACAAAATCGAAAACTTTATCCTCATCGTCTATGTATTCAGACATTTTATCTTTTACAAGGTTAGTCAGGTGAAGGAGGAGATCTTCATGATATCCATAAGTGAATGCCTCAATAGCGTCAGTCTGCGCAAAAAGTGCTATTTCTCCTGGGCTACCAAAATCATATGCATCATCATTTAAACAAACACTTTGAAGACTTGAACAGTAAAATCCTCGAACATTTACACGGGTAATTTCCGAAAAAATCTCCTCGGATCCGAATCCGACAAAACCAAAAGTAGAGTCCAGATCATCTATTTCTTGAACCGTAGAAAGCAAGAGAGGTAAAGAATTTTGGATAATCTTTCTTGCATCGGCATCTGGATTACAATCCCACATAACATCGTCAATTATTGAATCAATCTCTTCTAGTAATTTGTCAACAAGTTTTTTACATGAAATTATTTTAATTTGCCCAAAAGTTGGCAAACTATCCAGATTTTCCACTGATTGATTAATTAAACTATCGATTATTATCTTGATTTCATCGCTACAATCAAAATCAGGGAAATAAAGACCTGCTACCTTTAATTCATTTACTATATTAGCTCGTAATTTTTCTAAATGAGATCTTATAAGGTCTAAAACCACTTTCTGTTCTGAGTCTTCAGTAAATGGTTTATTCCCATCTTTGAGCCACGTGTCAAAATCCTCAGCACACTCTTGTACCGTCGTAAATGTTTTATTTAAATTTCGCTTCCACTCGGTTATCAATGTTGATTTTCTGATTCCATTTATACTTGTATTGCCTGATGTCAAAATAGCGATTAAGTTGTTTGGTTCAAGTGTCCAAATTTTTTGTTGGTCACTGATGCTTTTTTGCACAGTGTTATCAGTCGTAAGCGTTGTGACCGTATCTGAGGCAATTACGACCCCCGTCTGATTTCGAATGGCGATTTGTGAAGTCATAGGGAAAAACTACCCCCATACTCTGAATTTGTTTAGTGCCTTCTTTCCACTTACCTAGATTTAGCCTGCAGACTCGTGAATTCAAAGAATCTAGGCTCTAGTCACCCTGGATTCGATCTCTAACTCCCATGATCGATTTAGACTACTAAATCGCATAAGCCGAAGAATTCGTTGGTAAATGCGTAAGAGCCGCAATAGAGGACGTCTTACTCACCAATCCAAAGCGTGGAAGCTACGGCGGAACAATTGCTCTGAAGGCGCTAATAAAGTTGAAACAGGCTCGAAAGTAGTGTCAGTGAGTTGATACATCGCCAGCATTGAAGCATTCGTCAAACGCCCTCTACCATTGCATTGTGGAAAATTCTGAATGGCACAAAGGTCTTTATGATGTGATTAATGACTGGGCTGAAACTACACCAAGACATATCATTATCAGCCCAGACGTAGACGGACTTGCTAGTGCATCATTACTCAATACTATTTATCCGGTAAAAATAATCGGTATTTATACGACGATAGAGATCCTGCTCCTAGATGGGCACACTAAAGAAGATGCAAGAAATGCTCTTTGGCTCGATCACGATATAAGTGAGCCCGGAATACGTTGCATAGGTCAACATCTAATTTACTTGAGGGATAGTGATCTACTCTCAAGAAGAGAGCCAAAATCTTGGAACCCAAACGTAGTTTGGAAGCAATCCTGGGAGAATTCCTTTAAAGGAAAGTCTGGAAAGAAGAAGGATAAGTACCCCTACGGCACAGTTAATTTTCTATGGGACTTAACTAACAGATACACCGTCCCGACGCCTGAACAAACTGCGATTCTTGCCCACGCTGACGGAACTTGGTTTGCTATCGACATTTACAAGCACAATGCCACAATTTGGCGAGATTTAATGTATAAAGATAGTAAATGGATAGATATTCTATTTAACTACAGGCATGAAACTGCAGCACTCGCTGTGCACAAAGAATTGGTTCATGATCTGCAATCAATTGGATACAAGGGGATTAGCCAATCAAAAGATGCCCAATCTCTACCTGAAGATTTAAAATTTTTAACTGGACAGCAAGGGTTGAAGTTTTACCTAAAAAGCAATCATCAAAAATACGTTGATGCAACTCGTCAAGCTCTGGAAGTTATCGGAAGCAAAATGGGGTCGATCCCGGAGATGGGGCGAATTGCCGGTCTATATCTAAGGGGAACAAAGGTCCAGGAATACCCCGACCGAATACCCAATCGTGACCTCGAGGCATTTATGGTCGAGAAAAAAATCTTCAGCCACATTTTTGGAAATTATAACTCGATTAAATACACAATAGGAATTGAGTTGTAGTTAAAAAAGAACGTCTCCGGAATTCCATAGATAAGGAATTTTAGTTGGAACTCCAATTAAATCACCCCTTAAGTCGAGCTTCGTTCGGTCCTGAATCTTTGAACTCTTGCCGTTTACTAAAGTGAAATTTTCATCATTCCATGTTAACAATGTCGCGAATCGGGCGACTAAGCGGTCAGTCAGATCCTCATCTTTTAAGTGCCAAACGTTATTAGCTACGTCGCGAGTAAACGCCTTATCGGAGACGGGAATTGTATTTCGATTAATTGACGTCTTACTTTGATCAGGGCGCCTACTGTACGGCTTATCTCCAACCCTTCTTACGATATTCCATTGCAACGTTTTCGAAAGTCGCAAACTAGTTGACCGATAACAACGAATTGCACCGTTTCCGTAGAATTCCCATTCAGTAGATCGGCTATCTACTGACCCCAGAGTGTTCGAAATTACCAGGCTTTCTATAGGAAACCGTTTCTCCCAGTCGGAGTTAATCGCAAAAACCGTGATTAAATATCGTCCCTCGGTGACCTGTCTTGCACTATTAGATATCTGCGCTTGCAATTCTTCGTAAGATTTATCATCAGGTTTCAGAATAATGCTCAAAACAGAATTATGAATCATTTACTCTTTGCCCCTAAACCTGCACCATGTCTAGTCTTGCCTTTAGATGGTCCAGCAACAAAGTTTTTGGCATGCACCGGGCGGATTTGAAGTTGCATTTCGCGCACCGTCGAAGGCTGTGTAATTCTCTTTTTTGCAATTGCAATGTATTTTTCTTCGATATCAAAACCGATCGCTGATCTTCCTAAATCATGTGCAGCCTTAGTCGTAGCCCCCGCACCGTTAAAGGGATCCATAACCCATTCACCTGGATTCGTAAACATTCTAATCAGCCTATGAGGTAAGTCCTCCGGATAGGGTGCTGGATGCGCAACAGATCGTGGAGGCACTGGTGCCAAATCCCAGACTGGTTCTAACCACTCTTTGGGAACATCACCATTCGGGACCCGAACTAATCCAGGTTTCCGAACTAGAATGATGTGTTCCGTCATTATGTTCGGATGCCAATAACCAGGATAAGGATGCTGGATTACAGACCCTGCTCTCTTAACGCCAGCGGTTACTTTATGCCAAAAAATTGAACGAACGTAATCCCACGCGTTAGTCTTCATCAACTCAGCAATTATGTCTTCAGCTAATGGGTAGTGGTACCCGTTATCAAGCACTGACCCAACATTAACCGCCAGATAACCACCGGGGATGAGCATCTCATTGCAAGACGACCAAATATTATTCAAAAGAGTCATGTATTCATTTGCGTAATCTTGAGAGTACCTACTGCGATAATTCGCCGACGGGTCTGCCGCATGATCAACATAGGAAATTGCATTGTGATAGGGCGGAGAGGTTACGACCAGACTAACTCGACCTACCAAATCCGCAGCCAAAACTGGAGCCTCGTCGCTTGACCCATGAATGAATCTAACTTCCAAGTGAACCACCAATCCGCATAATGCTGAACTCTAATAGATACATCTGACAAATGCGTAGAATGCCTGAAAAAACACACAAACTTAGAAAAGAATTTGAGTTCTAATGCTTGCCTTGGGTGATCATTACTACAATTCTCTTTCAGCAGGCACGTAAATCGAGCTGTCTTCGATTTGACGTTAAAGGATTAGATCAAAAATTTGAAAAGTCGGGCCTTACCATCCATAAGACAAATTTGCCGGGAAGAGGTTTCATGCTAAACGTACAACAGGGAGAGTTCGATTTGATTTCTGAAGAAATTCGAAAAGCAATTCCAAATGTAGTGGATGGGAAGAAGGCGATCCTTGACATGAAGAGTGAAGGGTCAACAAACTGGCGTCAGATGGAATGGATAGGCTTTTGGTTCGAACATTTTGTTCAATCACAACTCAAACACACTATAAGTGCGACAACCGGACCAACTTATGGGTCAACTACTTTTGACATAAAACGAAATTTTGTATGGGATCTAAAGTCTCATCCAATAAATATAAATAGTCTGATATTAAATGACGTGAATGCGATCGAATCTTGTATCAAGGATCAAGGAGGGTTGGGCTTCGTAATCCTTTCTGGCAATGTTGATTATGATGATGAACAAATGAGTTTCAAGAAATGGCATGATCAACTAAAAGGTGGAATGAGTGACTACGAAAAAGAACGGGTCGAGAGGAAGGCTCCTTCCCGAAGGCGTAAGACTAAATTTATGCCAACAAAAGTAGATGGAATTTGGTTTGACTCTTTCTCTGAAATCGAGCTCGCTCTGTCTAGGGGCCACATGGCCTACTTCCAGAAAGGTATGCGGAATTCAAACGGAAAGCCTAGGCCAGAAAAAATAATGATCAAGAATGCATCGTTAATTGAAGATTACTTAATTGGAAGCAAATCATTCATTTGATAAGTTAGTTTCTAGATAGTCTTTTAAATGATTAGTTCGAGATGGGTGACGCAGTTTTGACATGGTTTTGGATTCTATCTGGCGAATTCTTTCGCGAGTGAGACCAAAAATAAGGCCAATTTCTTCCAATGTTTTTGGGTCTCCGTCAGATAGTCCATAGCGCTTCTTCATCACCATTTCCTCTCTTGCAGTTAATCCGCCTAAAACAGCATTCAAGCTTTGAGCAAAAGTAGACTGAGCGGAATAGTCAAATGTCGTATCTTCATATGGATCGACCTCATACTCCAAAAGAAAATCGTATTTTTCCACAATCATTTCATAACTGTAGTTTCTGTAAATTGCATTTTTCGCCAAAACTAGAGAGTCGGTAAGTGGATTCTTGGCCGCGGGTGCTGTTATATCTTCATCTTCCTCGGAATCTTGCTCTGCAACTTTTGCTTCAGAATCAGCCATCATCTTTAACTCCGAATTAACTTTTTCAAGGATATGAACCGGCAAGCGTATAGTGTGTGAAGTGTCTGCCATGGCGCGCCAAATACTTTGACGAATCCACCAAGATGCGTAAGTTGAGAACTGGAAACCTTGCCTCCAATCAAATTTTTGGATCGCCCTTATCAGTCCAAAAATTCCATTTTGAAAGTGTTCCTCCGTCGAAAGTATTTTTGGGGATTTTCGGGCAATACTCCAAACCAGTCGCAAATTGTGCAAAATAAAAAGTTTATTGCTAGTTTCGCCAATTTGAATGATTTCATTCAAATAACTGACCATCTTTGAATCTAATCTCTCTTTTGAAGATTCCAGTTTCTCTCTTGCAAATACCCCCGCTTCGATCTGCTTCGCCCAAAGTTCGTGCTCTTCGCTTGAGGCAGGCTTGAATCTTAAAATGGGAGTAAGCCAATGTAACTCAGGTAGTTCGCCACCAGATTCGACTTCATTCGTAGATAGTGTGAATTCTATCGGTGCATCGATTTCAATCGACGCACCGATTTTGGAATCTATCCACTCACGTCGTGATGAATCATCAGTCGAAAGAAACGTTTCCAAAGCCTCGGGAAGATCGCGCTTCAAATCCTGGAGCAGTTCCCCTAATGGTTTATTGGGTAAATCTCGCTTTAGGAGTTCCTTTATTTCCTCAGGCAGCGTCATTGAAGATTTAGTTCAAGAAAATCTGGCTCAACGACTCGCCTTTTCGCACTCGCTTTCCAATCTCTTCGAGTGCCGCCTCCGCCAAACCTTCTGCAAGAGCCATAGGTCTAGTTTTATATCCGTGAAGAGCTAGAAGCGCGCTCACAGAACCATCTTTATCAACAGAACCCGCATTCCAAGTTTTTCCGCCAGTCGGTACTTCTTCTTTAGGAGTTAGATTGTTCACCAGGGCGTAAGCAATCGAGCATCTAAAAACGTCTAAAGACTCTTTGAACCATCCTTTTTCAATGAGCAAACCTGTCGTCTCGTCACCATTTTTTGAAGTGTGTAGATTTACTTTGTCATTTGCATTATCGTTCGTTTCCACTAATTTGCCCTTCTTTTCACAATATTTGTGCGGGTTGCAGAAACACGCTCTAAAACAAATTCAGAGGTAACTTGATTATTCAAATATCCTAAATCTCTTTCTCTATCAAATTCTCCGCTTTGAACCAACAGAATTACCTGAGTTCCTAGCGTGGGAACCCACCCCAAAATACTCTTTCTGTGGCCTAAATCTAATCTTCCAAAAGGAGTATCCATAATCACCGGGCCGCGACGGACCGCACATCTAACGAGGGCACCGATAAAAGCCATGGCAAGAATTTGCTGGGCACCAGCGGAAGGGCGCTCCATGATACGTCCCTGTTTATCGACTAATTCAATTAAATACTTGGATGTGATTCGGACACCATCATATTCAGGCTCTGTAGATAACTGCCTAAATATGTTTGTTGCCTCGCTCTCTACAGATTGACGCATAAGTTCTCTGAATTGATCTAGCGAGCCATCCAACAAAGTATCAAAATAATCAAGTACGCGTCCCTGAGTTCTAAGTGGATTGTTCGAGCCAGCATTGTCAGCAAGGTTCCTTGAAAGTATTTTTTGCTCACTCATCCAAAGACCCAACTGTCGCTCGTACTCTTCGAGAGTCCGTTCTATCTGCGCCGCATTAAGCCGATTCTCTTGAAGCAATTTATCCTCTGCTGTAATAGAGATCGGGTTGCCCTGAATAATTTCACTCAAAGCATTTATCCGAATCTGAATCTGATCAGCAACCAATGACTCAGCACCTAAATCCTTATCCAAATCAGCAAGCCTCAATCCCTTGGTCGCTGCAACAGATAAAGACTTTAAAACTTTTCTGTCTTGCTGAATTTCATAGAGATCGATTTGATCTGCCGAAAACGCCGCAATTTCTTTTTTCAAATTCTCAATCTCAGCAACCAATTCATCTTTCCTCGAGGCCGTGATCTCCTGACTGCATCTTCCACATTTATCAGATTTCAACTGGTCTTCGATCTGCGAAAGGTTGATTTCAATTTCCATTTTTCTCTTGCTAGTAGCATTTATCTCTTCGACTTGGTTTTCCAGGGAGGCAGACTTGCTCTCAATCCATAAACCTAGAGGAACCCACCAATAAATCGACAACAGATCTGAGATCTGCTCTCTTATATATTTCATTTTTTCTCGTGACGCATGGAGCTGTACTTCATTCAAGTTTCTTTCGATTAATGAATCTCGAATTTCTTCAACAGCGGCCAATTTCTTTTCGCTCTCGGCAATCGCTAACTTTACTGAAACAAGAACTTCAGAGAGTTTTTCTCGATCAGCCTCTTTCGCCTTGACGGACTCATCCAACTGATTCAACTTGTCCAAAATCTCTTTATTTTTTTGATCCTGCTTTGCAATACGTTTTAGATCTGCTGTGACGTTTGATTGGAAAAAGCCTAAATCCTTTTTCAACAGTTGCAAACTCTGAAATCCTAGAATTCGTTCGATACTGTTTCTTACTAAAACTGATTTGGATTCCTTAGATCTCAATTTTGTTTCAAAATCTGACAAAGTCTCTCCATCAAAAAGAAAGAAATCTGAAACCTCACTGTGCAATATCTTCGCTATCGCTTCTGGGATATCTTTTGTTGGCATAGCTGGCCCATTCGCCGGCTTGAGAAAAATCTGCTCTTGGCCTAAAACGCGTTCCTGAGTGTTGCTGCCGGACAAAACGAAAGATCTCTTTAGACTAACTTCGTCACCATCTTCATCGAACACTATTTCCACACTTACATTGACTGATGATGATTCTCCGCAGGCGTCGTAGTTGGCAAACCCCATGTTGTTAAGTTCTTCACCTTCATGTGACAGAACTTTTCCGTAGAGCGCCCAACGAATAGCCCTTAGAAGAGAAGTTTTACCCCTCATGTTCTCTCCGTAGATGAGAACGACAGGGGCGGCCGAGTCAATGGCCAGATCTACATTTTGAATCCCATAATAGGGACCAAAATTTTCCAAAGTTATACTTTTAATTTTCATTAGTCAGACTTTCGAACAGCGGAGTGACTTCGTCAAACAATTTTTTTAAGTCTGATCTAGCAGATGTTCGATCCAGATCATTGAACTGATTGTTAAATCCAATGTCTACTAATCTCTCCAGGAAAATATCCATTTTCTTTTCATCAATGTTCTGATCACTCGCAACTTTTTTGATCGCCGAAAGAGCATTTGTACGACTTCGGTCTAAGGGTTCGCTCATAATTGAATTCAACCACTATTCCATTTCCGGATCAAGATCCGATCCTGAATTGCGAATCAATTCCTCTATCTCGTACTTTACGCTTTCATTTCTTGCTGTTTTAGCAAATTCACGTGCCCTGTAGAGCTCATTTATGGACAAGATCTCACCATTTGTGCTGTTTACCAAAGTATCGATAATTTTTGCAGAATACTTTTCCTCGTGCTTTCTTAGGACGCGCCCTCTCCTTTGCACATACTCGCGCGGATTCGATGATGATGCCAAAATCAATGCCTTGTTAACGCGCGGTATATCAATACCTTCATCTAAGCATTTAATTGCTAACATCACTCCACCTTGTTTCTCGAAAAAGTCTAACTGCGCTGCACGATCACCCGTCATATTGCTGTGGTACTCCAAAACATGAAATTTCAAAGATACTATTTTTTCTCGAACAGCATTAAGTTGATTCTGATCTTGGCAATACACAAACCATCTATCACCTTCTCTGTAGTCCGAAGCCAAGACTTTATGGGCTATCTCTGTTTTATCTTCAGCACCTTTTAGAATTCGCGATCTATTGATTCGCAGCCTGTCCAATCGACCTTGAAGGGCGTCATCCGTATCGCCCGAGTTTATGCGCGCAATCAGTTGAGAAATCTGAAAAGACAACTTGTCATAGTCCTCTTGCTCTACGTCGTTCAGATACGACATCGCAAACGCATAATCATAAGGGACTAGTATCCCTTTCTTTATTGCGTCTTCCAAAGTAAATTTTGGTTCTAATTCCGGCCCAAAAAACTTGTAAATGACTGATGTTCCATACGAATCGTTGTATCTTTCTGGTGTAGCACTTAATCCCATTCGCATCGTAGTTTCATGCAGAGCATCGAGGATTAGGCGATATTCGGGTGAACCTATTCCGTGAACTTCATCAACAATAACGCCCAAGTTAGAACGATTTGAGACAATTTCTCTAAATGTTGAAGTTGAAGCGGTCCCAAATGTTGTGAGAATTATGTTGGGTTCCAAAGTGGTAGTGTCATCAAGAATCAACCGCAAGATATTTGCTCGCCCGGCGAGTCCGAAATCACCACCGAATATGGAAACTTTTGCATTGGGTAAATCTGTTTGTATTTCTTTCTGCCATTGTTTGAGCAATAAAAGGGACGGGACAGCGACAATCGCATGTTTTTTATTTTTCAGCATCTCCTCGATGGCGCTTATTCCTACGATCGTTTTTCCACCGCCCGTAGCAAAAACTACTAATCCCCTGAAGTTGTTGTCCTTCCAGCGAGCGAAAACCTCAGATTGATGTTCTCGCAAAACTCTGCGTTTTGCCTGACTTTGGATCTGAATATCCTCTTGCCGAATATTCTTCAGCATACTTCTTAGGCGATCCAAGGAAACTTCTATTTTTTCATCTGTTTTATAGTTTTCAAGGAATACATTTGCCTTTTCACCACTAAGAACGCGCCATCCTCGATCAAATCCTCGCCAGGATTTCTCAAATCGATTCTTCTGTTCTTCTATTAATCTTCTGTCCTCTAAATTTCTCCAGCTAGTGAAAGCGGTTATCTGTTCATGGTTTACAGCACCACTCCATGCTGCTGCCGTCTCGTTAGCCGAGCCGATGAAAAGCACTGATTCTTCTCCGTCCTGGAATATTCCCATTTTGTCATGATAAATTCCGTTACCGTTTTCGGGAACTGCGATTCTGATTTCAAGTATTCCGTTTGAAATAAGGTTGGCCATCAGATTCGTTAGCGACTTTCCTATGTCTCCTGATTCGTAGATCGACGCTAATTCCTCTTTTATCTGTTCAGTCGAAATCTTCTCAATATTAACTGCATGATTCAATGCAGATTTGTCCGATTGAGACAAATTTGGAGAGCACAAGAGTCTGATTTTTCCATGATTTGTAATGAAGTTCGAAAGTGCCATCGGAGCCAAAGAAAATATTGCAGACGAAAAATACCCGGCAATTCGATCATAGTTCGTACTACTTGAGAGACAGGGAACATAGAAATCCTTCATTAAGTCATCTTGACTTGTCGAATAAATGCTCTTAATCATTACACTAGAAAGTTTTTGGTTTCCAAGATTAATTATCTGCGTGGTCACGGAATAATCTTTCCTAATGTTTTGGGGTTTAGATTGTTTTTTAATTCAATGAATAGTCTCTTGGAAGGTCTGTGACGGAATCGAATCATTACTCACTGCCACCCTTCCGAAATCCGCCTAATGAAGTCGCGCACCGCAAAGGTAGCCCGAATATCATCCAAGTTGTACTCATATATCCAATTAATGGCCTCATTTTTGACCGCTTCATTCACATCCGAGGCGGTGGCCGCCTTGTACTTAATCAAGGACATGACTCCCCCGGCATCTTGGGCTTTCCATTTAAAGCCCGCCACTGGCGCTAAATCTTTAATTGAGTAGCTCATGGTTGGGAATGAGATCTTTTCGGCATAAGGGCGAAGGTCAACAAAGTATTTGGCCATAAAGGCTTCGGCTGCCTCTACGGTCGGTACTCCAGGTTTTCCATCATGGCGGTTGGCAAAGTTACGCCACCACATTTTTTCGTGGTGCGAGTAATGGAAGATGCCGATTGTTTGATTAGCACTTTCGGCCTTGGCGACTTCGCTTTCGAGCAATTGCCACATACTAAGAAGTACTTCGTATTCGGCTTCGTCAGTGTCATCGTAATTGCCAAATGAATCGATGTGGGCGGTGCGCCAATCCTTATCCTTAGAGCGATCGTGGATTCCGTAACCATAGAGATAAACCTGATCGCGGCCGGCGGATTGATCTGGGTCCATTTCCTTTAGAGCGGCTTGGCTATTTTCAAGATCAATATCTATTTCTATGTCGAATTCAGGGAGATCAAAACCTTTATCGGGTTCGACCAGTTCTGGTTTTTTGGTTTCCCAAACGCGGGCACGAACTTGAGCTTTGGCGGCAAAGTCACTGAGGTTTGCTGCTTGGCGAAGATCAGTAATGCTTTCAATGTGATCAGGTATTTTCACCAACATCTTTGGAGTAACTGTGGCGAGTAGCGTTGGATGGCCTTCGTTATCTTTAAAGGCGAGCATCTCTTGTAAGCAAACTTTGCTGTAGGGGCAGCGCTTACACCCATAAACTCCATCTGGCTGCACCATAGGAAGAGCATCTACTTGTGCAGAGGCATCTTTGGCTTGGGCAATAGATTGGGCAACTATCACTTTGGCTTTTAAGAAATCTTCCATGTAGATGGTCATTGCATCTGGCGCTGCTTTGCCTGCACCGAAAGTTGTTTGATCCAGGTATGTCCAAGCAATTCGCTCACCATCGCTACCGATAATGCCGGCTTTGTAATCTGTCGGGGCGAGCCCTAGTTCTCGCAGGTGAGACATATAGTGGGCAAGCTGTAGAGCATCGCTCTTTGATACGCGGCCAGTTAAAGTTTCGATTGGTTCTAGTGTTGCCAGATCTACCAGTTCCACTTGATTGCTCTTGTTATCGTCATCAAAAGCTTTGTGGCTCTTGATATCAACTGGTGCCCAGATTGCTAAACCTGAATCTTCG
>JACCDN010558345.1_pt1 | contig 12771 bp, 15 predicted proteins | sample 7441691 | NCBI WGS metagenome assembly JACCDN01 (sample SAMN15323439, study PRJNA562643) | freshwater metagenome | isolation source: river surface water | place: USA:Blue River Watershed | collected 2017-08-16 | reverse complement strand
GTTATTAGTTACTATCATTGCAGGATTTATATAATAAACAGTTTTACCAGCGGCAACATGAGTACCTCCTAAATAAAATCCATCAGAGTCAGTCTCATAAGCTATACTAGTATAATATGAAGTAGCAAAAGGAACCCAAATACAACTTAATATATTATCTCTCCAACCAGAACCGCCAATAGCACCTAAAATAGTGTCTATTGTTTGCCCACTAAAAATAGTATAAAGGTCTGTTAAACAACTAGCAAAATCAGAATAAGACATAGCTATAGTTCTAACTCCACCTTTATTTCTACAATCCATTATTCTCATAATAATAGTACCATTTTCATCTATATGCGGTATTAGACGAGTAGCAGTTGATATTCTACTTAAAGTAGGACTTTCTACTTGTGGTGTAAGTCTAGGATCATCGCATTCTTTATTCCAAAAAGCTGCCATTCCTGTATACTTTACAAAAAATGTATTTTGAGGATCTAATATATGGCTTTTAAAAGTAGCTAAAGCATCTAAATGGCAGTGAACTTCTTGTATATCAAATGTCCTATAAACAATATCATCTATCCAATAAAACTTACTTTCCCAGTTTACGTAGTTATAAAGCACACCTTTAGTAAGACCTTTTACTTTAAATACTGGAGCTCTCATAGAGCACGGATCTTTAAGTTTTACGTCTAAAGTCTTAGCCTCAGTAAAAGTTCGTTGTGTACTATTTATTTTTTTATCTGTAAATCCAAAAACAGCATTCATTTTTTTACCTCCTTGGTCTATGTCTGCCTTGCTTACTAAAAAGTATAGCTATAATAGCAGCAGCCGCATCATCCATTGGACTAGGAGGAGTAGGACCAGCTCCCCATCTGTATACGTACCAAATGTGACTACCATAAATAAGAGAACCGTAGGCATGACACCATACTTCCCAATAAGCTCCTGTACCGTTCTTTTTACTATCACCGCTAGTAGTTTGTCCTCTAGAAGAAGAAGCTTCTACTTTAGCTTTAGCTATAACAGCTGTAGCATTCGAGTCTGCATTTGCATCAGTATAAGCCAATATATTTTCACAATACATAAAAGCGTGACCATTAAATCCACCTTGACCATCAAACTCATTATACATAAAAATATCACCGTGTTTAGGTGTGAAATAAGAGTTGTAAACAAATCTAGTAAAGCCAGCAGCCACCATTTTTGAGTCCATATTACTAGTGTCAAATCTATAAGATCCAACATCAAATCCATTATCATGTAAAGACTGCCACATTAAACCTGTACAGTCTGTATCTGGGTTCATGTTACCACCCATTAAATAGCCGTGAGTCTCATTCCAACAATAAGCTTGAGCAGAGGCTATAGCACCATTAATATTTTCATTTCCTGTAGGCATATTAACCTCCTTTATAAAAAATAGGAGGCAGATTTCTCCACCTCCTCCTTAGATTATAACTGCATTGCCGTAACGTTCCATTTAAAGTCTACGTCTGTATCATACGTAAAAGTAATAAGATAAGCTTTTATGATAGGCACAGGTGATAGGTAAATAACGCTAAAAGACTCAAATCCATCTGAACACACAAAATCTGCTGTCTGATCATAGTTATCAAATACTCTTATTGATTTTAGATCAGTATCAACAAGATTTAGCAAATCTGTCTTTGTGATACGGTTACCGTTGTCATCAAGGATTTTACACCAAGTATTACTACCTGTAACGAATGCATTGAAATCTATATTGTCTAGCGTAATCTTAGCTACTCCGCTGCCGCCGCTGCCTCCAGCACCGTTTACCCAGTTAGTTCCGTTGAACGTGAGTACGTTTCCCTCAATAGGAGCAGAAATATCTACGTTACTAAGTTCATCTATTATCTTACCAGGCTGCTTATATACTATACCAGTTACGTTAGTATGTCTAAGATCAATAAACAGCTCTCTACCTTCAGTAAAGTCAACGTAGTTAGCTTGTGACATAAAGTATACAGCTATTCCACCAATAGTAGCAGCATATGTTTGATAGTTAGAATCATATATAATCTGTATCTTATTAGGAGTGTAGTTACCTATTACCATAGGATCAGTTACAGTAGCTATAACTTGAATAGCAGCACCAGCTTCAATCTTAGCTATAACCTCTGCAGAAGTTAAAGTATTACCTTCTTCATCTTTAGCTGTTACAGCTCTAGAACCTGTATTCCAACTATAAGGTAAGCCAGTAGTATTTGTATTAAATATTATTCTACCAGCACCAGCCTTAGCGTGAACTCTAAGTCTGAAGATTTCAGCTGTAGGGTTATCACCATTCCAACCTACAAGAACAGGATCACCAGTTTGAGCGTCAGTTTCCATTGTAATAAGTCTACAGTATGTATTTTTGATAACGTTCTCATTAGTGTCCTTAAAAGCATGAGTAGAATAGTTTATCTGGATTGTATCTACTGCTCCATCACCATGAGTTACAGTTACATAGTCACTGTTGCTAGAAACAACAATGTTCTTAATGTAGTCTGCGATCTCATTGTCATAGTTATCGTAAGTAGCCTTAGAAGCTGTAGGTACTAAAGAAGTGATAACATTACCAGTAGCATCAAAGAAGTTAATCTCTCCTGTACTAGCATTTTGAGATACTGAAGCTACATAAGTAGTTTTAATAGTGTTACCAGCATCATCCTTTTGAGCCTTAGTAGCGTAAGGAATAGTAAGAGTAGTAACCTGTCCAGCATAAGTAGTAAATAATACATTATTACCACTAATAGATACAGACTGGATTGCGTTAGTACAATCAGTAGCAACTGTAGCTAAATCAGCAATATCAGCGTGATCTGCGTCTAAAGCAGAGTCAGCTTCTTCAGCATGAGCAGCTTCAGCAGCCATATCAGCAGAGTCAGCGTGGTAAGCTTCTGTGGCATAAGGTACGGTAATGGATTCAAGTACTCTACCTTTAGCATCTCTAAGTACTACGTTATTTCCATCTACACTAAGCTCAGCTGCATAAGTAGAGATAGTTTTACCATCTTCATCCTCTGTAGCTTGTACAGCGTAAGGAACTGTGATATCTGCAATGGTCTGATCACCCTTAGTAACTCTAAGCTTATCACCAGCTACCTGAACATTATACACATAATCTTCGATCTCATGTGAGTTAATATCATACTTAGCTTTTTCAGCATAAGGGACTGTGATAGTAGTGACCTCGTTTTGGCCATTGACAAAAATAAGTGCAGTACCAGAAGCTTGAGCATCGCAGATGTATGTTTTAATGGGCTTTCCATTAGTGTCTGATAATGCTGTATCTGAGTAGTGAACTTTTATCTGAGAGACTACCTCATTGTTAGTGTTGACTAGACGCAGGTAATCTCCCTCTATAGCGAGGCGTAGACCTAAGCCGGCGCCGCATTGTCTCATGAGAAAATCTAAGTTTAGCTCATGGAAGTTTGTGTAAGGAAAATCATGAAACATAAGTAATCTCCTCCTTAAAGTTTTGAGTTAATATCGTTAAGTATTGTTATGATCTGAGATAAATCAGCTCTCTGTTGAGTAGTATCAGAAGCAATCGTAACGATCTTGTCATAAATGTTTTGCGTGTTCGTTGCAATGTCCTCATCAAAAGCGGCTGCTTGTCCAGCAGCAGTAGCTATAGAACTTATGCTGTTTTTAACCACTGTTGTGTTGCTAGCTATAATAGCAGCGTCAGCTTTGATTGAGTCTGCGTCGATCTTAATGTTGTTAATAGGTGTAAGAACAACGCCCGTGTTATCTTTTATATCTTCTAAAACGTCAAGTTTATCAGATAAAGAAGGTAAAACATCAAGTTTACCATCAATAGACTGTGTAGTAGATACTAAACTATCAGTATCTTCCTTTATGTCATCGGTGTTATTTTTGATGTTGGAAGCCGTCTCACTTATAGAAGATAAAGCAGTAAGTGCCTGCTCGATCTTCGTGTTGATTGCTGTCAGAAAAGCTGTCAGCAAATCACGTATCTCTTGTAGTAAAATAGTAGGCATTTCTTTACCTCCTTAAAAAACGCGTACAGACATCTCATTTAAAAAGATGTCACTCATAAGCTCGTATGGATTGAGCTTAAAGCGTACTTCATATTCGGAATACAGAAGTTTTTGACTAGTAGTCGAGATACCCCAGTTACCCCAAGTGTGTAAAGAATGAGCAGAATCTTTACTTCCCGTAGTATCAGTATCTATTGCACCAGTAGTATTACGAGTAGTATCTGCAGTACCAGTAGTATTTACAGTTTTATCTAAAACTCCAGTAGTATGTTCTGTTGTATCAGTAATCTTATCATCTGTAGAACTAGCAGATTCAGTTACCTCAGAAGAACTAGAACTAGAGCTACTTGGCTGATAAGTACTTGCATCATAGGCTGATACTTTATTTTCAGTACTAGCTGTAGAAGTTGTGTTAGAGCCGCTAGTAGTAGCATCATCAACGATTTCTTTGCCAGTAAGACTACCTGTAGTATCTTCGTCAGTTACTTCTCTGTCAGTTGTGTCGGTGTCAATAACTTCTATACCTGTAGTGGAGCTATCTAAAGTACCTGATTCTTCTGTGTGGTCTGTAATCTCCTCAAAACCATCACGGTCATGTAAAGGCTCGTATTCTTTTTCAGAAGCAGTCCACCAGTATTTGAAAGTAGGTATCCATTTCCTCCACCACATGTTATTCATATTATAAAAGAAACGTGGGTCTGCGAAGAGTGGCTCCATTTGTCCACCTTTGATCATAATAGCTGCAAGTAGAGCTTCAGAGTCAAAAGTAGATACGCCGTCTAGTTCCCACGGATCTTTAAGAGATCTTGTCTGATCTTCCATCTGATTCAGAAAGTTCTCCATCCCAATCAGTGTCACTCTCGCATTCATAATCCACCTCCAAGTTAACGCCAAACGTTTCATTTATAAGCTTAAAACTTTCTCTTAAAGTAGTAACCCAGCACTTAATACGAGCTTGAGATTGCATTTGCTGCATGTCAGCTTCAGCATTAAGCATGTGAGCTTTCTTATCTACTTGAGTAACAGGTAAACCGATCTCCATGTAGAAGTTATTGATTATGGTCTGCATGTCCTCTAATAGATTAGTTACCGCATAAGTTTGTTTGAAGTCTTGATTCCAAACCTCGAAAGGATCTTTTCTAGGAATAACTTCACCGAAAGCATCTTCGATATCCTTCCAGACAACTAAGCTTTCTCCATTTTGTACCTTATCATATACTTTCTTTAATGTTTCAGCTTGAGCTGCGTTCGAAGCGGTAAGAACACAGGGCATCTTAGCATTAATAAGTCCTACTCTAATACCTTTAGTAAGCTCAGAGAGCTCTTCGGCATAGTGATCAAGGATGTCCCAGCATCCCATAAAATCAGGAGTTAACTTCAAGATTTCACAGTTTTCGTGAACCTGTAACTCTTTTTGATATAAGGGATTGGAGATTATAGCTTTAGTAGGCTGGTAGTAGAAGTCAAAACCACTTAAAGTGCATGGCTGGAAAGCTAGATTGTTCTTGTCTGGATCTCCAAAGCGTTCACTCTGGAAAACAGCAACATGACCAAAATAGTATAAGCACAGTAAGAAAAAGTCTTGGCTCCAGTTATCAGGCAATCCGCGGAATACAAGCGCAGAATCTATCTTTTGTAATAAAGATCTAAACCAATACTTGTATTCTTTGGATTTCTTTGCCCAATAAGTGTTAGGAACCTTGATGTTTTCGAGTATATTTATCATACGCTCGTCAAACATAAGTCATCCTCCTTAAAATCATGGATTTGATTCTTCTGCGCCTTCACCGAGGTAGTAGATAATACTGTTCTCAGTGTAGTCCTGGATAGAACCAAACTTGTAGTGGTACCAAGTATTTGTGTAAAGCTTTCTTGCTTCTACAGGAGTAGTGAAAGCTCCAGTGAACTGGTTTGTAGACTGAACAGCGTCAGTATCGAAAAGGATACCGATAACATAGTCAAGAGAAACCTCAGAAGACGTAGCACCATTAGGAAGTGCAGGCGTACAGTCAATCTTCATTCTGTCACCAGGCTTAGAAGACTGCCAGTAAGTAACACCTTCATAGTTACTAAGAGAGAGATACTCAGGATTGAAGATCTCAGGCATAACTCTTGTCTTAGACTTAGCAATAAACTCAGAGAAGATCATAAGCTTCTGCATTGACTTAGGTGTATGTCTAAGAACGTTGTAATCAATACCGCTGCTCTCAGTGATTGTCATAGGATCATGATAAAGAGTAGATCTCTCTTCAAGACGATCAGAGTCAATCTTAATCTTAGCTACGAATAACTCCATGAACTCAGTAAGATGTTCTTGTAAGATCTCTTCTCTTGTGTAAGCTGTACCACACTCATCATTGAAGTACTTAATAAGATCTACACAAGTTTCAGCTCCAAGAGTAGGAGTAACAGATGTAGACTGGAGATATACACCAGCGATTCTGTCTGCTACAAGAGCTCTATTTCTAGACTCCATAGTAGATTCGATATCGTTCTGGATTTCTGTCATTACACCGTTCATGAATCTAACGAAGGTAGACTCATCATTGAATGCACTCTGAAGCTGTACCATAGGAGTAGTGTAATGTTTGCTCCAAGCAGCCTCAGAAAGGAAGAATCTTTCAACTACCTTAGGAAGCTTTTGATCCCACATTGTGCCAAGAGAATCACCAGAGTTAGTACCATTATCATAACCATCAGCCATGTTAGTATAAAGATCTGTGTTCCAAGCACCTGTAGGCTCGTTATCAGCAGCATAGAAAGAGATCTTAGCTTTTCTAGTATTCCACTGATCTTCTGCAGCAGCAATAAGACCAAACTTTCCTTTATAAGGACGAGACTGTATTGCCACATAAGCGATTGTTCTAGCTATAGAGTTGAGAACATTCTCAGTACCTGTAGCTAATGTTTTTGTACCGGCATCAATAAAAGACTGATGATCTACTACACTAATGTCGGACTGTGCTGTAGCTTGTCTAGCAAGAGCATTCATTACAGCATAAGCATCTTTAACTTGAAAACTAGCCATTTTTTATTCCTCCAATATGTTTTTAAGTTGTTCTAAAGGGTCTACTTCTTCTACCTTTTCAGGTTTAGCAATAGGCTCTTCTTCTTTATTTATCTCCACGTCCTTTAACTTTTCAGGTTCCGCTTCTTTAACCCTTGGGGACGTTTCAATCATCTCTAGGATCTCCTTTGTTTGTTTAGGAGTCCATCCCGCTTTAGCGAGTGTAACTAAATCTTGTAAAGAAACCATATATTTTTCCTCCTTATAATAGGTCTCTGGTACTCACTTTAGAGTACGCCAAGTATGTATGATAAAAATAGTCAGCTGTAAATGAATCTTCACAGTAGACTCTTCCCATCCTTAGTTCATTAAATATGTCTATATCGCTGTTTTCTGCTATGTCTTTCCACATAATAGGTAAATCACACCAACTACCATAAGTAAGATCTTTTACAGTAGTTAAATGATAATAGTGACTTTGCTTATCTGTTTGTCTGATAACTAAAAACTCTCTAGCATGAGATTTAGAAACATAGATACCGTCTACTACTTCAAGAGTAGTCCATATGGCGTAACGTATAAAGATACCTAAGTTTACACCCATTACTGAGTCATACATAGAACATAATAACTTTTCTTTTGCTTGTTCATTATCTGTATGCGGAATATTAGCTACGTCCTGTATTTCCCATTCACCGTGAGTAGCCATTCGGCTTCCTCTTACGTATCTACTAGTACGTTTACCGATCTTAGGATTATAAGGACACCATTCAGCTACTACTCTAGTGCTCTCTCCGTGTTCATTAGGAAGCTCTATTACTTTAATCTCTCCTTGTTTCATACGATTAGGATCGATACCGTAAGGAGTAAAGTAAGGTGAGTATTTTGATACTGAGTTACCTAATAGAAAGATCTTAGCATCTTGAGTAGTACGAAGAATAGTAGATAAAGACTGTTCCCATTGTGAAAACTCGTCTCTTATTACTCGTTCTCCAGCAAGAGATAAGAACTCATCAAGTATAACTACTTTCACGTTTACAAAAGTTTGAGACTTAGTGTGTGCTACTTGGTTTAAAGCTATAGCCCAACCCACGCATTCAGGATCAGCTCCTTCTCTATGTAACCAGAAAGCTCCTCTAAGGAACTTTACAGTAGCATCTTCACCAAACATTTTTGTTATAGGTAAAGGAGACATTAGCTTTGCCATGTTCTTAACTGCTATATCTTCTGCCCAACGTCTTACATAAACAAATGTACGTCCAGAGTTTTTATATTTTTCTAGAGCATACTCAATGTAAGCATAGCTCTTACCATTACTTCTCTGTCCCCAGATAACATTAATATCACCATCATTTCCTAGTAAAGGACGAGGATCATAATAGTCTTTTGAAGTAAGAGCTTCTTCTATAGTCTCTTTTCTACGCTTTTCACGCTCTAAAACTGCTTTACTTTTGCCCATAGTACTCATTCACCACCTTTTTAATAGCGTCAAGTGCTTGGTCAGCTGTTATCTTAGTAGAGGTTGTATATTCTATCCAAGGTAACTTACCCCATTTAGACCAACCCCTATCTTCTAGTTTAGTCTTTACTACACCGTAATCGTGACCTCTAGCTTCTATAACGTCACCATTGCCAATGTAGATACCAATATGATCGTCTTTCCATACTACTAAACCAGGAATGTTCTGAATAGTATTAATAATACCTTTTTCAGTGCAGGCATCTATCATACCATTAGCTCCTTTATCTTGAGCAGCATTATACTTAGGAGCTGCCTCTATAGTATCACACCATAAAGCTCCTTTAATAAGACCAGAACAGTCATGTACTTTTTGACCAAACTGAGTATCAAATCTTAATCTATACTGAGATTGATCATAATATTTAGGGTATTGTTTTCTTTTTTCTGCTAAAAGTCCAGCACTCGCAACCTGACCGAAAGCACCGTACCAGTAAGGTTTTCCTAACTGTCCTCTAGCGTATTCGCATAGCCATGAAGCATTTTTCATCTCATGCCCTCCTTATCTAACTGATCGCATAAACGATCTATAGCTTTAGTGCAGGCCTCTATTGCATCTCTATTCTCACGATTTGCTCTATCGTACATGCTAAACATTTTTTCTATATGTTGAGTATTTTGATCTATCATGTACTTACAGAACCACGCTAGACCCAAGCAAGCTACTATAGGGAAGCCTAACGTGCTAATCGCTGATACTACGTCGCTCATAATAACACCTCCTTTGTTATATTTATTCATAATATTGTATAAGTTTCCTTATAAAAGAGAGTAGGCCGAGTGAGAATGGCCTACCCTCTAAAAGGAGAAAAACTCGTCAAGTATCTAAGTTATTTTTGTTCCAACATTCTTCTAACTACTTCAGCTAAAGCATAAACCCTAGTCTCATCTTCATTTAGTAGTTCATAGCAGTAGGAACCATTAGAAGTATAAGTTTTACCTTCTACTATACAAGAAGTTTTATTTAGATTTGGATGTCCTAAGTATCTTTCACCTGTAGGAAGCTGCTCTACTTCAAATAAAGCTTCTTTTTCTTCTTTAGTAAGTTTATTACGATATTTTTTAGTACAACAAGATGCTTTAATACAGATGTTGCCATCTTCTTTTTCATAAATGTAAGCATTAGGTCCAAAAGCTTTAAACTTCTTAATGTTAGTTTTTACGCAGAATGTACCTAAATCTTTAAGATCTTCGTAGTTATAACCAAAAGTATCGCATAAAACCTTTGTTCTTTCTCTTATCTTTTCATTAAAAGCTGCTATCTTTTTTCTGTTTTCTTTATTATCTAAGCAATAAATACTATCTGTAGCTGAATATAACCAACCTTCTAAATAGTTACCTAATCCTAAAAGTAATGATTTACAATAACTAGTAGTCCAGATACCCCATTGAGGAGCTAATGCGGCTTCTTTTTTATCGTTTTTAAACTCGTCTACTTCTTTCCAGTTTCTGCAGCAGTTACCAAATATTGAGTTTATTATAACTTTCTGTATTGCTAGTTCACCTGAGCCAGGTTTTTCTTTAGCTAGCTTTTCTTTCTTTACATACTCGTCTATTAGCTCTTCTCTTACGCTTTGTGGTAGATAATCTAAAGTATACTCATCAAGATATAAACACTCTAAAGTTTTTACGCTAACTTCTCTTAAGAATAACTTTAGATCGTCTGCAGTAAAAATAAATGTATCTACAATGTCTTCACCTTTTTTACAAGGCTCGCCGTTTTCATTCTTATAGCAAGTTATCTTATTAGTATAAGAAGAATACTTTATTCTATAGCGACCGTAAGAAGTCTTATTTTCAGAATGTACATAATACTCCCAATGCTCAGGATCTATTCTTTCACTTACAGACATACAATGTTTAAATGCTAGTAAGCAATAAATGTAAGCTGACTTTAAGTCTATTTCAATAACAGGCTCACTTATTATTAATCCTGGATAAGGTACATATAGAATGCCTCCAAAGAAAGCTTTTCTTAAAAGATTATATCTGTCAAATGAAATAGGATATATTTCTTGAGCTACAGTTTCTTTGTAAGCTTTGTTACTCTTTTTTATTCTTTTTCTAGGTATTTGACTAGAAGTAATGTAAAAATACTTATCTGGTACAAATACCATGTTTATCATAAGATCAGCCCATTCAGCTATTTCTTTTGCAGATACATAATCAGCATCCCAGCAAGCTCTAAACTCAATATTGTCTAGTATTTGAAAATAATGAGTAAACTCGTCTGTTAAGCCATAGTTGTATAAGAAATAATAGAGTTTATTTATATCATCTGTATAGATAACTAAGATGTCTTTAGTATGCTCGTCATGAACTTTTAAGTCGTAAGCAACTTTTATATTATTTAAAGTACTTATAAGATCTTCTATAGTTTCACCAGTATACTCAATAGTCTTAGAGCATAGAGTCCAACCATTAAGATAACCAGCTTCATTACAAGTAAAAGTATCTAAAGTCAAACCCCAACCTTCAGTTACGTAGTTAGACCAGTTACATTTTTTCTTGTCTTGACACTTAATCATCTTACTGATCCTCCAGTAGCTTTTTCGATGTCTTCTATTAACTCATAGATTTCATCTACTGATATTGCTTTTCCTACTCCACTACGTATAGATCTACCAGCTTCAACCATTCTATCAGCTAAATCTGCTCTGACAAAATCATCCATTGCTATAATAGAAGTATTTCTTTCTTTAGTGCTATGATCTGCATACCAGGTATCCCAAAGCTCAGATACAGCTTTATCACCTAGTCTTTTTACTTCTGCTCTAAAAGCGAGTTCTGCTCTAAGCTTATCTGCTGCTGCTTTGTCTCTAGCTGCTACTTCTTCTACTTCTCCAGTAATAGCAGCTTCTGCCTTCTTAAACTCTTTAAAAGTAGGAATAGCACTTTTAAGTTGAGCTTCTGCAAAACGATTTAAGTCTTTTTCTAATACAAGCTTACCGCCTTTTAAAGCTAGTCCTTCTATTTTTGCTGCTGATTCTAGATACGCATTTATAGTATCTTTATCTACGTCTTCAGCTTCCCACTTTTTTACACGGGCATTTACTGTATTCATAGCTTTCTTGGTAGCTGAGCTTATGGCTAATCCTTTAAGCTTACCAATAAAACCTTTACTCTTCCTTGCCATCGTCTTTCTCCTCCTCTAGCTTATCATTGAGATCATAAAGTTCTTTCGTTACTCTTTCCCAGTCTCTAGAAAGCTCATTTACCAGTTCTTGGTATCTTTTTAATGTCTCGTAATCCATACTCTCACTCCTTATAAAAAGTCCTGTAATCTATCGAAAGAAATACTTTCGTTTTCTTCTGGATAGATAATACCTACTGGTTCTGGTGCTCCACCGTCAATATCAATAATCTTATCTAAAGTAGCAGAGATCTCATCTAAGTTAAGTTTACTGCTAGTAGTAAAAAAGGTAAAGCATTCTTCAGTGAAGAAATAGCGATTGCATTTATCGCACTTATGCTTTCTTTTAGTGCATTTATCTTGTTCGATTGTTTGTCTTATTCTTGTTTTGCTGTTGCAAATAGGGCATTTCATAATACTTTTTCTCCTTAATATTTTTATAATATTATTTATAAGTTCCCTCCAAATGCACTCTCTATTATTATTAAATAGCCTTTCGCTCAGAGTACATTAAATGTGCTTAAAAATCATGTTTTCTTCATTAGGAAGATTTGCTTGCCACCAATGACAGGCATCTTCGAAAGTCCAAACTATGTTTTTACCATCATCTGCTTTTATACAAAGATGCTGTACTGTCATCCACATGTTCTTTATTGCCCATGCTACGTAAGTTCTAGACATGTTCTTTACGCTCATAATAAGTTTTGGTTTACCATCTTCGTCAATCCAGAGTCTTACTGCATAAGAGTGATGATCTTCCTCTTCTACATCCTGTATCATAATAGTGTAGTCTGTAGGCTGAGAGTTCTTCCAATACTGGCATCTATCTACCAATACACTCTCTCCGTCAAATGTAGCCCAATGTAAAGATTTCTTTAAACCATGAAGATTATTTTTTAGTTCGCTAAGTCTAAGTTCTTGTATAGTCATATTGTTCTCCTTTCTATTAGATAGTGTTATACTATCTTTATTAAGTATATTATATACCAATATACAGCATAAGTAAACACTATAGATGTGTTATTTACACTTTGTTTACAAGTAGGAGAGAGGCGAGCTTGAATAACTCTTATCTTTATTTAAAGAAATACCCTGCTCTATGGAGTGGGGTATT
>JACCDN010416997.1_pt1 | contig 12782 bp, 14 predicted proteins | sample 7441691 | NCBI WGS metagenome assembly JACCDN01 (sample SAMN15323439, study PRJNA562643) | freshwater metagenome | isolation source: river surface water | place: USA:Blue River Watershed | collected 2017-08-16 | reverse complement strand
GCTTCGAGTTGATACTTGATGGGCTTGAAGCTGGGAAGCTCCAGGAGCATCGCTGCAACATAGGAGTTGGGCCCCTTTGGCCACTTCAAACCATTGGCACGCTTGGCACACAAAGCGTCGAATCCAGCTGAGATTGAACCCAGGGACCAGAACTCTCTGGTTGGATTCTTGACCTTCATTACATCCACTCGTCTTGGAGCATTCAAGCTCTCGATGATATTCGAGACTGCTGCGGGGATGTCACTAAGTGGGATGTTTAGTTCTCTAGCCTGGTCATTGCCACTACCAGCTGGGACTATGCCCAATGGGATCTGGTTTGGCACGCAGATGTTGACCCCTAACTGCGCGGTGCCATCGCCGCCAACCGCGACCACCCCAGCTAGGTCTTGGTTCGAGATAAGTGCTTCAGCCTTTGCTTTTGCAGCTTGCGCGCTTTCACTGGTGAGAGAGACAGCTGCTATACCAGCCTGCCTGAGGAGCGCAAAAACCTGGTCACCGACGAGATTTCCGCGGCCACGGTTGGCTGCTGGATTTACTAAAACTCCGATTGGCTTCATCGCCTACCTCTTCCTGGTGACACAAACATAGACTTTTCTGGAACGGAGTGCGATGCAAATCACCAAACACCAGCACGCGATGCTGGAAATCATCGAGGGGAATCAGACCCTGATTATTGATCCGGGCATGTATCAGTCAGAGCTTCCTCAATTGGAAAACGTGGTTGCGGTGATATTCACGCACGTTCATGATGACCACTCCTACCTTCCCCATGCCCAGGAGCTTGCACAACATCAGGGTGTCAAGTTTTTTGGCACCCAAGAGGTTCGAGACAAGTTGTTGGATGTCGATGTGCAGGTGGTTCGCCACGGTGACCACATCGAGGTTGGTAACTTCACTCTCGATTTTTCCGGGGACCTCCATCAGGAGATTCACCGTTCAATTCCACTGGTTCAAAACGTCGGTGTGACGGTCAATCGAACTTTGTTTTATCCAGGCGATGCCTACGTTTACCCGGAGCACCCGTTTGAGATTTTGGCCTGTCCAAGTGCCGCTCCCTGGATGAAAATCTCTGATTTGATTGATTACTTAGTCGAGCTAAAACCCAAGGCTGCCTTCGCCACCCACAACGCCATTCTGAGCGAGCACGGAAACAGGCTGCAAAACTCCAGAATCAAGGAATTTGTTGAAAAACAAGGTGGCGAGTTTCGCTACCTTGTGCCAGGGGAAAGCTGGAACTAAATTGCGACGATGATTGCCGCGATCAGCATGGCAACGGTTGTCCCGCCCCAGAGTCTGCGCTCCTTCTCAGACTTGGTGATGTTATTCATCAGTGCTGCGAGCGCCGCAAAACCAACAAGCGCCCAGTTCACCCAAGAGTTTTGTGGCTCACCCAAAAGCGGTGTAAACACACCTAGCTGGGCAAGGTAGTGACCAGCTAGCGCGAGCATGATCACAGAGGAGACTGCCGAACCAATTCGGTAGCCAAGTGGCAGCTTGCCGACATTCTGACCGCCAAAGGCGTACTCCCCCATCGGAGCGCCCAACACTAGGGCTAGCTGAAACAGGGCAGTTGCGAGGTATGCAAAAACTAGAAAACCGGAGGCAAAAGAATCAAGCATCTTTACCTCCGGTAACTTGCTGGGGTACCTGGACTCGAACCAAGAACAAAGGAACCAGAAACCTTCGTGTTGCCAATTACACCATACCCCAAGGGTCGGACCTAGGTCCGAGGGTCTATCTTAGTGGGATTGCGCGAAGGCCTCTAGTCGCTTTTCGACCTCAGCCTTGCCCAAAATCTCCATCGATTCAAACAGTGGCGGGGTTACCCGTCTTCCCGAGATTGCCACCCGCACTGGACCAAAGGCATTTCTCGGCTTCTCTCCAAGCTCCTCCACCAAGGCCTTGGTCAGGGCATCCTGAATGGACTCGGTTGTAAAAGTGTCGAGCGAGGTGACGACCTCGTGTGCCTTGGCAACAATCTCGCCAGCATTCTCAGGCAGCGACGATAGTGCCTCAGGCTCAAACTGAAGTTGATCCAGCTCTTCGAAAAGGAATCCGAGCATACCTACCGCTTCCGATAGCACCGTGATTCGCTCTTGGATCAATGGTGCTGAGAGCCTGAGGATCTCTTTTTCGCGCTCCGAAGGAGCCTTTGACATTACCCCTGCGGACTGAAGGTAGGGAACCAGTCGCGATTCAAAGTCTTCTGGCCTTAGAAGACGAATCTGGGTGGCGTTGATGGAGTCAGCCTTCTTCTGGTCGAAACGAGCTGGGTTTGGGTTGACTTCAGCGACATCAAAGTTCTGGCAGAGCTCTTCCAGGCTAAAGATGTCGCGATCGGCGGCAATTGACCAGCCAAGCAGAGCTAGGTAGTTCAGCAGTCCCTCTGGGATGAAGCCTCGGTCACGGTGCAGGAACAGGTTGCTCTCCGGGTTTCGCTTCGACAGCTTCTTGTTACCCTCCCCCATAACAAACGGGAGGTGACCAAACCTTGGAATGAACTTCGCGATCCCTGCCTCAAACATGGCGTTGTAGAGCGCGATCTGTCGTGGGGTTGAAGAGAGCAGATCCTCACCGCGTAACACGTGGGTGATGCCCATTAGCGCATCATCAACCGGGTTTACCAGCGTGTAGAGCGGCTGTCCGCCTGGGCGCACCACCACAAAGTCAGGGAAAGAACCCGCGGGGAAGGTAATCTCACCACGCACCAGGTCTGTGAAGCTGATGTCCTGGTCTGGAACCCTAAGTCTCAGTGCCGGCTGTCTACCCTCAGCGATGTAACGCTGACGATCCGCCTCACTCAGATTGCGCTCTGAGTTGTCATAACCCAGTTGCGGTGCTCTGCCGTTTGCAACGTTCCGAGCCTCAATCTCTTCGGCCGAGAGGTAGCTCTCGTAGATGTGACCGGAAGCCTTTAGCTTCTCGACAACCTCTTGATAAATCTCGCTGCGCTGAGATTGACGGTAGGGCTCGTTCGGTCCACCAACGTCAATACCCTCGTCCCAGTCCATGCCCAACCAGCGCAGCGCCTCAACGATCTGGTGGTAGCTCTCCTCGGAGTCGCGCGCTGCATCGGTGTCCTCGATGCGGAAAACGAACTTACCCCCGGTCTTGCGAGCGTAAGCCCAGTTGAACAGGGCGGTGCGGACCAAACCAACGTGTGGGGTACCGGTTGGCGAAGGGCAAAATCGGACCTTGATATCAGATCCGGTTGCCTGAGTGACGGGAGCGGTAATTAGCGACATAGCAATCCAAAAGCCTAGGCCACGGGATTAGCTAAAACACCAATCCCCTTGATTTCACACTCGACAAAATCACCCTTCTCAATCTTTGAGATTCCAGCCGGAGAACCGGTCAGGATGATGTCTCCAGGGTTTAGCGTCACGTTTTGACTCACGTAGCTAAAGATCTCTCGGACTCCGAAGTTCATCTCGCTGGAGTTTGCGTGCTGACGAACGTTGCCATTGATCCGGGCCTCCAGAGTTGCCGATTCATAATCGAACTCAGTCTCAATCCAGGGACCAAGCGGACAGAAGGTGTCGAAGCCTTTTGATCTGGCCCATTGCAAATCGGAGAACTGAAGATCCCGGGCCGTCACGTCATTTGCCACGGTAAACCCAAGAATGTAGTCATCGACGGCCTCAGCAGGAACATTCTTTGCAGTTTTTGCCACCACGATCGTCATCTCGCCCTCGAGCTCAACCTGCTCCGACTGCCTCGGTAAAACGATTGGTTTACCTGGATCTTGAATTGCACTTGATGGCTTGAAAAACATAAGCGGCTCATCAGGCACATCCTGAGCAATCTCGGCGGCGTGAGCCGAGTAATTCATGCCGATGCAGACGACCTTGCTGGGAACCGTTGGGGCCAGCAGTTCAACCTCAGTCAGTGGAACGGAAACACCGGTGGGCTCGAAGCGGTCAAAGGGTGAACCGGAGTAGATCTCAACCTGATCCTGCGTCACCACACCGTATGCCACATTGCCCCGGTGCTGGAATCTTGCTATTCGCATAACTCCCTAGTCTGCCAGTTTGACAAGCCAGTTGTGTCGGTCTGGCACTCTTCCGTACTGGATTCCAGTTAGTTCCTGACGAATCGAAACAGTCAATTCACCTGGCTCATTGCCACCGATGACAATCTCCTCATTCTCAGACTTCAGAATTCCAACCGGTGTCACCACAGCCGCCGTGCCACAGGCAAACACCTCGACGATTTCGCCGGATGAAACTCCCTCTCTAACCTCAGCTAGAGAAACCTTGCGCTGTTCAACCTTGATGCCACGATCCTGCAGCAGAGTGATGATTGAATCGCGGGTAATGCCGTGCAGGATGGTGCCATCCAGCGCTGGAGTGGCGATGTGGCCGTCTTTGTAAACAAAGAACAGGTTCATGCCGCCAAGCTCTTCGATGTAGGTGGCGGTTTCTGCATCTAAGAACAGCACCTGGCTGCAACCATTCTCGTAACCCTTTTGCTGGGCCAACAAAGACGCTGCATAGTTGCCGCCGGTCTTCGCCTCTCCTGTGCCGTGCTTGCCGGCTCTTGCTGAGTCGAGAGCAATCCAGATTGACACTGGCTTTATGCCACCGGTGAAGTATGGTCCAACAGGAGAAGCAATCACTCTGTACTCTGCTCGCTGAGCAGCTCGCACACCCAAGAAATTCTCTGCCGCGATCTCAAAAGGTCTGAAGTACAAAGTCTTCTCGCCCTCAGGGGATGGCACCCAAGCACCATCAACCGCAATTAGCTCCCGCAGCGAATCAACAAAAACATCAACTGGTAGTTCAGGCAACGCCATGCGGTAAGCGGAACGCTGAAGTCTCCTGGCGTTGGCCTCTGGTCGGAAGGTCCAGATCGAGCCGTCCTCATGGCGATAGGCCTTGATGCCTTCGAAAATCTCCTGGCCGTAGTGCAGCACTGCTGCGGAGGGGTCCATCATGATCGGGCCATACGGGATGACCTGCGCCGAGTGCCAACCCTTGTCCTTCTCCCACACCACAACCACCTGGTGGTCGGTGAAGTGAGTCCCAAAAGTTGGGTTGGCAATGATTGCCTCGCGCTCACTGTCGGAAACTGGATTTGGATTCTTCGTTACTTCGAACTTCATGGTCTTCCTCAGATCAGGTTGAGAATGCTCTCGGCAACTTCAGCTGTGGAGCGCTTTTGCGAACCGCGACCAAGCAAATCCTGCGCCACAGCGCGCTCAATTCGCTCGGCAGCCTGGGTGAAGCCAAGGGTTTTGGACAAGAGTGCCGCGGAGAGGATTGCCGCAGTCGGATCAGCCAGATTTTTTCCAGCGATGTCTGGTGCAGATCCATGAACGGGTTCGAACATAGACGGGTATGCACCGGTTGGGTTTAGATTAGCCGATGCTGCTAAACCTATTCCGCCGGTGATTGCCGCCGCAAGGTCGGTGATGATGTCACCAAATAGGTTGTCCGTGACAATCACATCAAACCGCTCTGGTGACTGAACCATGTGAATAGTTGCCGCATCGATGTGCATGTAGTCGTGAGTGACACTTGGATACTTCGATGAGACTTCCTCAACCATGCGAAGCCAAATCTTGCCTGCGTGGACCAGAACGTTGGTTTTGTGCACCAAGGTGACATGCTTACGCTCGCGCTTTGAAGCAAGTTCAAATGCGTACTCCACCGCGCGACGAACACCAAAAGCAGTGTTTACCGAAACCTCATTGGCTACCTCGTGCTCGGTACCTATGCGAATGGCACCGCCATTTCCAACATACGGACCCTCGGTACCCTCACGAACCACGACAAAGTCAACTGCATTCGCATTCTTGAGTACGGAGTCCACTCCGGCGAATAACTTGGATGGCCGAAGGTTAATGTGGTGATCAAAAGCAAAGCGAAGCTTTAGCAGCAGGCCTCGCTCCAAGACTCCCGATGGAACTCTTGGGTCACCAATTGCACCGAGCAGAATTGCATCATGGCCTTTTAGAGCAGCAAGATCACCCTCGGTGAGGATTTCTCCCGCTGCGAGGTAGCGGTCCGAGCCGAGGTCGTAATTCGTGATCTCAAGCTCAGCCTCACCAGACAGTGCTTTATCCAGGGCAGCTAGGCCCACCGAAGTGACCTCAGGTCCGATTCCATCACCGGCTATAACAGCAAGGTTGATTCGCTTCAATTGGGCCTCACGGGTTGTTTAGAACAACCTTATTTGGTTTTGGGCCAGGACGCCTTGAAAACGACAAAGGGCCTGGTAATCCCGACCCTTTGTCACAGGGACTATTCGCCTTGAACAACCTCGAGGCTAAGTTGAGTTGCAGCGTTGGCAACAGCGCCACCGTTAATTAGCTCACCAGTGAAGCCAATTGAGCGCATGTAGTCAATTGCCTGACCGGCGCGGTTACCACTGCGGCAGTAGATGTAGTAGTCCTGGGCTGGATCAAGAGTCGCCAACTGGCTAGCAAAGTCAGCGTCCGCAATGCCCATACGAACAGCACCGACCAGATGACCTTCAGCCCACTCTTCGGGGGTTCGCACATCAATGATTGCCGCATACGCACTCGGGTCGTAAGTCTCAGTTGCGCATGCAGTGAGAGAGGTGGTTGCGAACACTGCGATTAGGGCCGCGACCACAAGCTTTAGAAACTTCATTTCTTTCCTTTCGGTATACCCCCTAGGGTATGTGATAGAGTTTTGATAGTCAAGTTTTAGGAGACGATTTTGCAGATTCCTCAAGAGGATTTGGTCGCAGTCAAAAAAAGACTCTCGCGCGCTCAGGGTCAACTGGGCGGGATTATCAAAATGGTTGAAGAAGGTCGGGAGTGTACTGAGATTCTCACTCAGCTCGCTGCCGCACAGGCCGCTGTCTCCAAAGCCGCCTTCTCCCTAATTGCCAGTGGCATCGCCAACTGTGGCACTGACTCGGAGGGTGCGGCGGATCGCGCCAAGTTGGAAAAAGCTTTCTTATCTCTTAGCTAAACAAATTCGGAAAGGAATATAGAAATGGGTAGAGAAGTATCACTGCAGGACTTAGAGAGCGCGATTGCAGCGGGAGCGCACGTCATCGATGTACGCGAGTCGTTGGAATTTGAGGCGGGACACGTGCCTAACGCGCACCACATACCGCTGAACGAAGTCCCGGACTCCTTGGACCGGATTCCAAAGGGGGAACAGGTTTGGTTGGTCTGCAAATCTGGTGGTCGATCCATGCGAGCATGCGACTACCTAGAGGCACAGGGTTATGACGTGGTTTCGGTTGCCGGTGGCACGGATGGCTGGGTTGCATCTGGCCGGACTGTCTCATTTGAGGCGAGTAAGTAAGTGGGTTTGTTTAGCCTCTTTAGAAAAAAGTACCAAACTATCTCACCAGCCGCCGCAAAGGATGCACTGGACCAAGGTTCGATGCTGATTGACGTCAGGGAGTCGAGCGAGTATCGAGCCGGGCACGCCCCTGGCGCTAAGCACATATCGGTTCAGGTTATTGAGCGAAGACTCAGTGAGATACCAAAGGAACGTCAAATCGTGGTGATCTGCCAATCGGGCATGCGCTCTCAGCGAGCAGCTGAGATCCTTTCCCAGAATGGCTATCAGGTGATGAATGTCGCTGGCGGAATGCTTGGTTGGCAACGTGCCGGCCTCAAGGTGGTCAACTAAATGAAGGTGCTGATTGTCGGTGGTGTGGCTGGAGGCATGTCTGCCGCGACAAGATTGCGTCGCCTGGCTGAGGACGCCGAAATCATCGTTTTTGAACAGGGGTCGCACGTCTCTTATGCAAACTGTGGTCTGCCATATCACATCGGTGAGGTAATCCCGCAGCAACGCGATTTACTGCTTCAGACGCCAAAGTCGCTTCTCGATAGATTCCGACTTGATGTTCGAGTGAACACCAGGGCTATGAAGATAAATCCAGCCGATAAAACCCTCGAGGTCACAAATCTAAAGACTGGTGAGAGTTACACCGAGAGCTATGACGCCCTCGTGCTTTCCACCGGCGCGAGACCGAGAATGCTAGCCATCCCAGGTATAGAGCGTGCGCATGTCCTGCGCGACGTCCCAGATGCCGTGTCGATCAAAGAAAAAGTCGATAAGGGGGCTGTGAAAACCGCAGCGATTATCGGTGCTGGATTTATCGGCGTGGAGCTCGCGGAGAACCTCCGGCATCGCGGTATTGAGACAACCATCGTGGGTTCCCGAGATACGATTTTGCCTCAGTTTGACCCAGAGATGATTGAGCCACTTCAGGCGGAACTGGAGAAAAATGGCATCAGGCTAGCGCTTCGAGCAGAAACCGAAGCGGTCCTGGAGGACTCGATCAAACTCAAAGATGGAAGAGTCATCCCGGCCGACTTAGTCGTTGCCGCGATTGGTGTCGTCGCTGACCACCACCTCGCGGTTGATGCTGGGTTGAAGATTGGCGATGCCGCAGGCATCTGGGTAAACGACCAGCAACAGACCTCTGACCCATCGATTTATGCGGTTGGAGATGCGGCCGAGAAGACCAGCTTTCTAACCGGATCAAGTCAGATGATCTGGTTAGCAAACCTCGCGAATCGTCACGGCCGATTGGTTGCCGATGTAATTGCTGGCGAGCATGCGAAAGCAAGACCTGCCATCGGCACGGGAATCATCGGCGCTTACGGCACGGCTGCTGCCCTAACCGGACTTACTGAGGAGCAGGCCAAGCAACTGGGGATCAATCACCAGGTGATCCACTTACACCCAGGCTCCCATGCCGGCTACTACCCCGGGGCCACGATGGTGTCTCTCAAAGTTCTCTTTGATCCAGAGACTGGCAAGTTGCTGGGAGCTCAAGGAGTTGGTAAAGACGGTGTTGATAAGCGCATTGATGTTCTAGCAACGGCCATATACGCAGGCCTAACGGTTGATGACCTCATGAATCTGGAGCTTGCATATGCTCCGGCTTTTGGTTCAGCAAAGGATGCAATAAACCAGACCGGCTATGTCGGCAACAATGTTCGCACCGGAAGAACACCTAGCATTCAGTGGCACGAGGTTGCGGCAGCACAGGCAGCTGGAGCGCTTGTGGTTGACGTTAGATCTGAAGGGGAATACCAAAACGGAAGCATCCCAAATGCAATTCTGATCCCCGTGGATGACCTGCGGGATCACCTCGACAAGCTAGTGAATAAAGAGGTGATTGTCACCTGTGCGGTGGGTCAACGCGGCCACACCGCGACTCAAATTCTCCGTCAACACGGCATTAGCGTGCGCAATTTAGACGGTGGTTACACCACATGGAGAAGCGCCATGGATGCCTTAGAAAGAGACAAGTAATTCAAATTGAAAAAGGGCCCCGAGGGGCCCTTTTTTAGTACTCGTCAGTAAGTGAAATAGCTCTCATGCTGTCAGCTTGAATCTCAACCCTCAGTTTCTCCAGCAGCGCCGAGGCAACTGGTGAGTCAACGGTGATAACGCTCAAAGCCTTACCTCCCTTTTGCTGGCGGGCGATCGTCATGGCTGCAATATTGATGTTTGCCTCCGCGAAGGCCTTGCCGTAAATTGCCACAATTCCTGGGCGGTCCTGGTAGACCATCACGACTAGGTGTTCAGCCATCGATAGCTCAACGTCATAACCATTGATCGAGACAACCTTCTGCTGATGCTTTGGTCCGATGACCGTACCCCCGGCAGATACTGTGGTGCCATCCGATAGCACCGCCTTGAGAGTGGTTACATTTCGATACTCGTCGCTCTTGGTGTCTTGAGTTAGTCGCACTTCAACACCGCGCTGCTCCGCCATCAGCGGAGCATTCACATAGGAAACCTGCTCGGTCACCATGGTCTGGAAAAGACCCTTTAGAGCAGCAAGCTTCAAAACAGTCACATCATGCGCGGCAATTTCACCGCGGGCTTCAAACTCAACTGAAACGATCGATGTGTGGGCCAAGCCTGCAACAATCTGGCCAAGCTTTTCTGCTAGTGGAATACCAGGTTTCACCGAGGCGTCAATCACGCCACCGGCGACGTTGACGGCATCCGGAACTAGGTCACCTGCAAGCGCCAGTCGCACTGACTTGGCTACAGAAATACCGGCCTTCTCCTGTGCTTCATCGGTGGAAGCACCGAGGTGAGGGGTAACCAAAATGTTTGAAAGTCCAAGTAGCGGTGAATCCTTTGGTGGCTCGTTTACGAAGACATCCAAACCAGCACCTGCGATTTGACCTGAGCTCAAGGCTTCGAAAAGTGCCGCCTCGTCAATGATTCCGCCTCGAGAGCAGTTCACGATTCGAAGGCTTGGCTTAGCCAGTGCAAACTGCGCGCTGGAAATCATGCCGGTGGTTTCCGGGGTCTTTGGGATGTGAATAGTGATGAAGTCACTTCGCTTCATCAACTCTTCGATGGATACCAGCTCGACGCCCATCTGCTCAGCACGAGCCTGGGTGACGTATGGGTCAAAACCAATCAAAGTGGTGCCAAATCCGGCGAGGCGCTGAGCAACCAACGTCCCGATTCGGCCCAGGCCGATGATTCCGACGGTCTTTTCGTAAAGCTCGACACCGGTGTACTTGCTTCGCTTCCACTCCCCAGCCTTTAGCGAGGCGTTTGCATCAGGAATGTGACGAGCAAGGCCCATGATCTGAGCGATTGCCAATTCGGCTGCCGAGATGATGTTGGAAGTTGGGGCGTTTACTACCATGACACCGGCGTTCGTGGCAGCCTTGATGTCCACATTGTCAAGTCCAACTCCGGCGCGAGCGATTACCTTTAACTTTGGTGCTGCGGCAATTGCCTCGGCATCCATCTTGGTTGCGGATCGAATCAAGACAGCGTTCGCCTCTGCAAGGGCAGGTAGCAAGGCAGATCGATCCGCTCCGTCGACATTTCGAATCTCGAAATCTGGACCCAGTGCCTCCAAGGTGGCAGGCGAAAGTTCCTCGGCAATAAGTACTACAGGCTTAGACAATGGCTGACCTAACGTCTATTCGACAATGAAGGGTGGGAACAGCCCTAGTTTAGCGATGAAAATCCAATTAGTCCCTAGGGCACTGGCAGCGGTCTGCCTCTGCAATGCCCTCTAAGGCATCCTCGATGTGCTGCCCGCAACCCTGCCAGGTTGGCTTTGAGCATTCATAACAAACAACTTGTGCACACATACTTAACCTTTCCCACGGACCAACTAAGGGGCTGATCAAATCCGAGATTACTCCTGAGAAGCTTTAGTGAGATGAATCTGAACTAGTCCGCTGGCGTATTTGATTGAACTCTGAACCTCAAATCTGCTTTGAATCTTCGATCCTTTGAACAACCTGACTCCCGATTGAATCAGCTCCGGGGCAACAAAGAGCCTCAGCTCATCCACAAGATCCATAACTAACAGGGTGTCGAGCAACATCGCTCCGCCGCCAAGAAAGAGGTTGCCACGATGTTTGTTCATAATCGTGGAGACCACCTCGCGAAGATCTCCAGCGATGAAGTGCAGATTGGAATCCCTGAGACCATCAAAACGCAAGGGTTGCTCGGTCAATACGTAGGTAGGAAGGATGCGATCCAGATCGGGTGCATTCTTGAGTTCAAACTCAAAGGTCTTGCGTCCCATTAGAACAGCGCCACAGCTTTGAACCAATTCCATCCAGCCATAGTCCTCATCAGCACTTAGGTATTTCTCGGCCCAGGACATGTCATCGTTTTCTCCCGCGATAAACCCATCGAGGGACATCACGCCGTAGAAGATGGTTTTTGACATCTGCCCAGAATAGTCAAAAGCCCCCGAAGTCTTCGGGGGCTTTTGGGATTGAAACTAGCGAGCGGCTGAGCCCTCTTGGTAGTCATCGTCCTGCTTGATCCAGCTAAACAGCTTGCGCAGTTCGCGACCGGTTGCCTCGATTGGGTGAGCCTCGCCCTTGGCACGAAGTGCCTTGAACTCTGGAGCACCAGCATCCTGGTCGGAAATGAAGCGGTCTGCGAATGCACCCGACTGAATGTCAGCCAAGACTGCCTTCATATTCTCCTTGACGCGAGGGTCAATGACGCGAGGACCGGAGACATAGTCACCGTACTCAGCGGTGTCGGATACGCTCCAACGCTGCTTAGCAATTCCACCCTCGTACATCAGATCAACGATGAGCTGGAGCTCGTGGAGCACCTCGAAGTAGGCGATCTCTGGCTGGTAACCAGCCTCGGTAAGCACCTCGAAACCATACATAACGAGCTGTGAAGCACCACCGCAGAGAACTGCCTGCTCACCAAATAGGTCGGTCTCGGTCTCCTCGGTGAAGGTGGTCTTGATGGTGCCCGCGCGGGTACCACCGATTGCCTTGGAGTAGGAAAGTCCGACTGCCATAGCGTTGCCGGTTGCGTCCTGCTCCACGGCGATGAGGTTTGGAACACCCTTGCCGGCGACATACTCGCGGCGAACCAAGTGACCTGGGCCCTTAGGGGCAACTAGGAAGACGTCCACGTTTGCTGGTGGCTTGATAAAACCAAAGCGGATTGCGAAACCGTGACCGAATACCAGAGCGTCTCCTGCGGAGAGGTTTGGCTCGATGTCGTTGGTGTAGAGGTCGCGCTGCTTAGGGTCCGGAGCAAGCACCACGATTACGTTGGCCCACTTCACGGCCTCTGAAGGAGTCAATACGTTTAGACCCTGCTCCTGTGCCTTAGCACGAGACTTTGAGCCCTCTGGTAGACCAACTACGACGTCAACGCCGGAGTCCTTCAGGTTCAGAGCGTGAGCGTGACCCTGAGAACCAAATCCCAATACGGCCACCTTGCGTCCCTGAATGATGCTCAGGTCGGCGTCTTTGTCATAGAAGATTTCTGCCACTTCTTATTTCTCCTTGTTTGGTAGATCTATTT
>JACCDN010126371.1_pt1 | contig 12782 bp, 12 predicted proteins | sample 7441691 | NCBI WGS metagenome assembly JACCDN01 (sample SAMN15323439, study PRJNA562643) | freshwater metagenome | isolation source: river surface water | place: USA:Blue River Watershed | collected 2017-08-16 | reverse complement strand
TACGCGAGATGAAGAGAAGAACTGCGATGGAACCCACAAGGTCGTTAAGGCTGTAAAGGCAGAGTTGGCTGAAAAGCTTGAAGCTAATGGCTTTCCTCACGCTTCAGAGTACGTAAAGAACAACTAAAGCCAACAGCTAGATGTTTCGTAAGGCAGCACAAGTTCTTCTAGGCGGAGCCCTCACCTACGCGGGCATTACACACCTGACGACAAATCGCACAGAGTTCCAGGCACAAGTACCAACCTGGGTTCCACTCTCTGCCGATTTCGTCGTTCTTGCATCTGGCGTTGTTGAGATCGCACTTGGCATTGCACTTGCTTCATTGCAATACCGCCGCCAGGTTGGATGGATTACAGCAGCCTTCTTCATTGCAATCTTTCCCGGCAATATCTCTCAATACGTCAACGGCATTGATGCCTTCGGATTAGATACCGATCAAGCTCGCTTAATTCGCCTCTTCTTCCAGCCCCTGTTAGTTCTATGGGCGCTGTGGGGGACAGGCATACTTCAAAAGAAGCGAAGTAATTAATTACTCAGTTTGGTTACCAGCAGTAAAGAGAATGCTGCCTAGTCCCATAGCGATCCAATGAGAATAGTTGTAGATCGCATCAGGCAGGTAAATTCCAAACCAGTCGTAGTAAACATCGACTTCTTGCCCGCTCATAAACCAATCGAGCCCGCCCCACATAAATAGAAGTACTCCAAATACCTGCATTGCATCCTCCGATCGGTTACTCCAAAAGTATCCTCGGGTACCTAGCGGTATTTGCGATTTGAGAAATGGTTTTCGTTAATAGTGACCGGTCAAGGAACCCATGCGCTCTGCAACGGCTCAATTCAAACCGCCACCAAGTAGTCTTCTCTCATGGGATTCTTCGACAAAAAGACAGATGAAGAAAAATTAGCCAAGAAGCTCGAAGGGCTCAAGAACGCTGAGACCAAGGCTCGAGCCAAGGCAGCAAAAAAGGGTTTCAACGTAGAAGGCGCGATCTTCGTCATGGAAGCCATGTACCCAAAAGATGACGAATCTACGATGAATCTAAACATGCCCTTGGTCGCGATATTTCCCGACAAAGTTGTGCAAAGCAGGAAGGCAATTCTCAATTCGAGCCTTGAGGAAATTCCAATGAAGAACATTTCTTCCGTAGAGATTACTTCAGGGCTAATGCCCGTAGTTAATGTTTATACGAGTGGAAATACATTGACATTTAGAACCGACGTTCTCCAAGGACCAAGATTTGTGGAAGTACTCAGAGAGTGTCTTGCAAAGCGAGGCGAAGGCACAGCTCCTCGTGGGATTTCTGATGTGGAGCAGCTTGAAAAACTTGCTGCACTTCTAGAGAAAGGCATCTTAACTCAGGACGAATTCGACAAGAAGAAGCAACAGATCCTTGGCCTTTAGGAACCGAATCTTCCTTATTTCCTAGTTGCTCGACTCAATCTGGCTCTCGAAGAATTCCAAAAATCCCTCCCATTCGCAATCTCGGCAAGCAATCTCAGTATCGGTTCCATCACCATTAAAGCAACAGCCGCCCACGGCGTACTTCTCAAAATCGAATGTCGAAGGGTCAGGCATTCCATAAAGAATCTTTCTCAAAGTACCCACCTGCCCACACTCAGGACAGGCAAGCAACTTCAGTGAACGCCTTCGCTTTCGAGTGGTCATATCTACAAATTAGAGGACACCACTGACATTTGCCTTCCCAAAGCATCCAGGCTCATGTAATTTTCAAGTACTCGCATAGGAATGGCGCTGGAGGATCAATGAAAAAAGTCTCTGTTATTGCCCTCCTATGCATCTTTCTCCTCTCCGGCTGTGCGCTCATTCCAAAGTCAGCCGAGGAAAAGGCATACGGCGCAGATTGCCAAACAGTCCAAGCCAACTTCAAGGAATACATCAAGGTTCAAGACGCCTTTGATAGCGCCGAATATAACGATCCTGAATTTGATTGGGACACCTGGTCCGGGGGATACGCCGTAACTAATGCAGGCCAGGCTGCCAGAGATGCCGCCTTTAAATCGATTCAAAGCAAGTTTCCGTGGATCAGCTCAATTACACAAAGTTATGTCGGAGGTATGAGCAGAAAAGTTTTCCTCAAGGAGGATCCTGATTATTGGTCTAGCGATCTGGAATGGGTCGTTTATGCGGCTTTCTTTCAGCAGATGACCAAGGGCACTAGCTTAGAAGTAACAGTAGATTCGCTTAAGAAGATCGAAGACTCTTCCTATGACTTACAACTGGACAAGGTTTTGGCTTCTTTTACCCCAACTGACCGATTTAAGAATTGCGATGAAGCTCTTGGCCTGAAGGATGAAGATTCTTTTGAATCACTCGCAAGCGACTATGGACTATATGGAAACTCAGGTGTCCACCTTGGAACAGTCTCCGAGGTTTCCATCGCAATTTGGGGCTGTAAGAAATTTGGAGTTGGGTTCATTGATTACGGAAAAGGCTGGCAGAAGTGTGCATTAAAAGACTTCGAGGTGGATTGGTCAGATTACCCAACCTCGAATGAACCAACACCAGAAGAACTTGAAATTCTGGCTGAACGTGAAGCACAAGCAGAGCGCGATGCTCAAGCTCCTTCAAATTCAGGAACAATGTCTACTGTCACCCCAGGACAGATCTGCACCAGCCTCGGGGCAATGGTGGAGACAGAAAATTACGGTTACATGACCTGTAAGTTCGTTTGGGTCGGCAGAATCAAAGCGCTGATGTGGATGCGTTCATAGAAATACATTGACTAAACACCCAACCCTTCAAAGCTCTCCACACGCAGATATCCCTTAAAGCCTTCAACGGACCTCGCTGCAGCCCGCGATTCTTTGCGCCTGAAATTCACTTCCCATACAAGCTTCTTCCAAGCTTTAAGAAATCTCAGCCAATGGAAGTTCAACTTCGAGAATTCTGGCACCAGACGCGAGCAAGGCGTGCTCGGTTGCATCAAACTCAGGCAATGGAGGCAAGAAAATAATCATTCCCTCGCGACTTCTGGTGAGAAGTACGCGGTAACTATTCAGCCTGAGCTGATGAGGATTCAACTGGGGTATGCGTGTTCTCATCTTTCGCAACAGCCAATCAGATCCATCCCAAAGGAAATCATTTCCCCACGCAACGATCGCCATATCAATTTCTAGTCCCTGACAACCAAATTCGGTTACAACTTCCTCCAAATTGCAACAGGAACCAACTTCTCCCAGATTAGCGTTGTACCACTTTGAATTCTTAACCTGTTTTGTCTGATGGAATCCATTTTGTATTCCAAAATTAGGGAGGACTTGATCTTTCGACGAGGCTAATATCCCATAACGTTTACTAGTCTCACCTTTGAATCTTTCCGCAACATAGTTTTTTGCTTCGCTTAAATCTCTAGTTATGAAAATTGGGAAATTTTGCATCCAAATTCTTTGTGAAAGCTTAGAAGCTTCTGACAGTTTTCCAGTCAGAACACTATTAACCCAGTCGTGTAGATTTTCTGCTTGCTTAGACCTCAACGTGTGGTTCAAATCTAATTCTTCACACTCGGTTACATTCTTGTTGGGAAAGTCTTTCGTGAATCTCGGAGGGGTGAAAATCCTCCAATCACTTGTTGCATGACTTGAGTTCACTGCTTCAAACCACCCCTTAATTCCAGCTTCTTCACCGGTGTGTATCTCTTGTCCATGACCGATCAACCCTACGAGTGCCGTCCAATTTGGAATCTTCTCCCCGATACCGATCAAGAGTTCAGGTTCACTAGCGGAAACTCCCTTTTTTACTAACATGTTAGAGGAATCCCATGCACGCTGAGCCTCATCAAAAACGATGATTTGTTGTTTCGGAATTTTCGAAGTCGTTCCATAGGTTTTTATAAACGCATGCAGATCACTCACAAACGCCTTGCTTTTCAGGGCATCACGAAGAACTTCCACGAGTGGACCATTGCCAGAGAGGAAGATCGCTTGCGATTCTTGACTTGATTCTTCATAGACAAATTGAAGGCCAACCAGAGTCTTTCCTGCACCTGGAACTCCGGAAACGAAGGCAAGAGCCCTTTCTGAATTCATCTCAGAGTTTTTTACAATTTCCTTTAGTCGTTGTACCGCTTTTGCGACACCGTATGATTCAGCTCGCTTAATCGCAGGGAGTCGCTCATTACTGAAGATCATCTTGGCGGCAGCAATCAGAGTTGGCAGTGGTGCGTAATCTCCTTCAAGCCATGAGGCAAGATCAATGGGATCGGATTCCGCTTCCCCATCTAACACGGCAGCAATTTTGTCAGGGGATATTATCGTTACAACATCGCGAAACTCATGTTTATTGTTTGACTTTGTGGGAACTAAAAATGGTACAACTTCAATCCCATGCGATTGCGAATGATATTCGGCTAGGTCTCGAGCGTAGGCAGCAACCTGATCTAATGATGATCGGTTAATAACTGGATCCTGTTTGAACTCAAATACAAAAATCTTATTTGGCCCGAGCACAATTGCGTCTGGCCTGCGCCCTCCTTCTAGTGGAAGTTCATACTCAAGAATCACGGACCAATGAAGGCAGCTTGGTCGTGATATTGAGAGGTCTCTGAAGGCTTTCTTTAGAAGGTCGATTTCTTCGATCCACGCTTCTGCTTGTGAAGCAGCAGCGTTAAATCCCAGTAAACCTTTGAGATGCAGTTCAAGCCCTTGTTCAATAATACTTCTTGGCGCATCAAGGAGGTTTCTTATAGAACCGGACCATCCATGTGTGGGTCGATCTAAATGCATGCCCATAGCTAAGCATTAATCGATGACAGTTCATAGCTTATGGGCCAATTCATGAACCTTCTTGGGCTTTAGTTATAGCCTTGCGTCATGCTCGCATACCTAGGAACCAAGGCTGACTTCTTGCGTGATGCTCCGGTCATTGAAGACAAGGTCCGGGATGCGGTCAAAAATAACCTCAATTTTTCGGTGGGTGACAGCGAATATCAGTCCTGGAGAAATTCTTTAGGTAACGCTATGTCCCACGTGATGCTCTCTGACGACATTCCAAATGAAGCTGGAATTGCGATTGAGTACCGATTAAATGGGCGTCGATTCCGTCTCGACTTTGTAATTTCGGGGGAGGATTCCAAAGGAAAAGAATCATTAGTAATAATCGAGCTCAAGCAATGGACTGACATTGAGTTATCAGATTTGGAAGAACATGTGCGGACGCCCTTGGGTGGGGGAATTAGAGATGTCACTCATCCCTCATATCAAGTCTGGAGCTATAAGTCACATTTAGAGATGTTTAATGAATACGTTTATGAGAATGCACTTGTCGTTGAGGCATGCGCATATCTTCACAACTGTCGAGAGTCAGCGGTGATCAATGACTCACGGTACGAGAATGCACTACGTCTCGCGCCAGTCTTTCTTCATGGTGAGCATAGAAAATTACAAGAACTCATCTCATCTAGAATTAAAAAAGGATCAGGCGTATCTTTATTAGAGCGAATCGATGCTGCTGTCATTCGCCCATCTAAACAGCTAGCTGATGCAGTTGGAAGTATGCTGCAAGGGCATGATGAGTTTGTTCTATTAGATGAGCAAAAAACTGCCTACGAGACGATCTTACGAAATAGTCGAGATGTTCAAAAAGGTGGCAAAAAAGTATTGATAGTTAAAGGTGGTCCTGGTACTGGCAAGTCAGTAATTTCAATCAATGCACTGGCAGCATTAACATCAGAGCGTTTAAACGTTAGGTACGTCACCGCAAATGCTGCTCCAAGGGATGTTTTTCAAGCGAAGCTAAAGGGTCTACTTAAAGGTGACTCGGTAAAGCATCTGTTCAGTGGCTCAGGTTCATACACAGAAAGTAAGAAGAACTCCATGGATGTGCTAATCGTAGACGAGGCCCATAGATTAAGAATGAAGTCTGGCATGTTCAAGAACATGGGTGAGAGTCAAGCAAAAGAGATAATTCATACGGCCAAGTTGAGTGTCTTCTTCATTGACGAGGCTCAAAAAGTCACTTGGTCAGATGTGGGTGAGATCTCGCGAATTAAGGCCTATGCCGCTGAACAAGCAGCCGACGTTGAACTCTTGGAGCTCACATCGCAATTTCGATGTGGTGGATCGGACGATTACATGGCCTGGCTTGATGATGCCTTGGGACTTCAGGATGTGCCCGAAAACTATTTCACAAGAGATAAATTCGATTTCAGGATTTTGGACTCGGCGACCGAATTACATGAATTAGTCAGAGAGAGGAACCTGAAAAACAATCGTGCACGAATTGTTGCAGGCTATTGCTGGAACTGGGTTAGCAAGAAGGACTCCAAAGCATTCGATATTGAGTTTCCTGAAGATGGCTATAAGGCACGGTGGAATCTGGCGAGCTATGGCAATGAGTGGATTATGAATCCAAACTCTGTCGAAGAAGTCGGATGTATTCACACCTGCCAAGGTCTTGAGGTTGATTATGTCGGCGTGATCATTGGGGCCGATCTGAAGATGGAAGGGAGTCGTTTAGCGACCAATCCTCAAGGACGAGCAAAGTCCGATAAATCACTCAATGGTTATGTGGGAGAGTCGAAGATTAATCCTGATGTCGCGAACGCTAAGGCTGATGAGTTGATTAGAAATACTTATAGAACGCTCATGAGTCGGGGGATGAAGGGCTGCTACGTTTACTTTGTTGATCCTGAAGTCAAGAAGTATTTTGAGTCAAAGTTACCTGGATAGGAGTTTCAGTGTCACACGATAAGGAAATTGCAGTGCTCATTGCCGAAATTAGGGACTTTGCCGTCTCACGGGATTGGGAACAGTTTCACACACCCAAGAATCTTGCAATGGCTATTGCGGGTGAAGCGGGCGAGCTTGTTGCCGAATTCCAATGGCTAAAAGATGAGGAATCAATCAGAGGGGCACTTTCTGCAGAGAAGTTCAGTGATATTGAATTAGAAGTTGCGGATGTTGCAATTTACCTTCTTCGTTTAAGTGATGTCTTGGGAATCGATTTGGCGCAAGCAATACGTAAAAAGATGGATATCAACCAAGCACGTTTCTAATTCATTCAACTGTTGCGCCAAATAAATACAACTTTCCTAACTAAACAGTCCTACCTCTATCCAACGGCAACGCCCAATCGATTCGGTGACCAAGTTTCTCTGAAGCCATAAGTGCCCATCGTGGATTGCGCAGCATTGCACGAGCTAAGAAGACTGCATCTGCTTCGCCGCTGGCGATGATGTGTTCGGCTTGTTCGGGTTCGGTGATGAGGCCGACTGCGGCTGTGGGTATGTTGGCTTCGGTGCGGATTGCGGTGGCGAAAGGAACTTGGAAGCCGGGTTTGGCATCGATTTTGGCGTTGTGGATTGCACCCCCTGATGAGACATCGATGAGATCGACTCCGAGTGCTTTGAGTTGAATGCAGAGTTCTACTGAGTCGATGAGGTTCCATCCGTTATCGGCCCAGTCGGTGGCAGAGATTCTCACCATCAGTGGTGTCGTTGCTGGGATTGCTGCGCGGACTGCCTTTGTTGTTTCGAGTAAGAAGCGGATGCGGTTTTCGAAGCTGCCACCGTATTCATCGGTGCGATGGTTCATCAGTGGCGAGTAGAACTGGTGAAGCAGATATCCGTGGGCGGCGTGGATTTCGATGACATCGAAACCGACCTTTACCGCGCGGACTGCTGCATCGGCAAAGTCTTGGGTGATCTCTTTGATTTCATCTGTGGTTAATTGGCGGGGGATTGGGTAGCCCTCGAATGCGGTTGCAGATGATGAGACTGCTTGCCATCCGCCTTCTTCAGTAGATGCCATGCGGTGGTCATCCCATGGGCGCATGGTGGAGGCTTTGCGACCTGCGTGGGCTAATTGGATTCCCATCTTTACATTGAGCGAATGTGCAAAGTCGATCATTGGTTTAAAACTCAATGCATGAGCATCATCTTCGATAGATGGACAGCCGATAGAGATGCGACCTTCAGGGGTAACGCCAGTTGCTTCGACCATGATTAGGCCAGGTGCGCCGGTGGCGAATGCGCCGATGTGTGCTTGGTGCCATTGGCCGACGTGTCCATCGGTGGCCATGTATTGGCACATAGGTGAGACCCAGACGCGGTTTTGGAATTCGGTATCTCTGATTTTTAGCGGTGCAAAGAGTGCGCTCATGTAGTGATCTTACTTATGTATTGGGCGCAAAGAAAAAGACCTGCAGTGTGACCTGCAGGTCTTTTGTAGCTCTTTTTGTACTGCACTTTTCTGACGAAGAAGTGCCAAAAGGGTAGCACCTTGGTGAGGGGTGTTCGTATATCGCTACGATCTTGGTGATTCCATCAAGTTCTGACGCAATTAAGGCGGGGACGATCTACTCTAAGAAAGCTTTGCTAAGTGCCAGTAACTCCAACTTAACGTGGCAGCGATTGCAACCCAGATTTGGTACGGGGCAAATGCGATCGCCATCGGGATTGAAATCGTGGCGATGATGTAGGTCATTGGAATGGTGAGCAGGGCTGCTGCAGTCAGGGCGATTGCCGATGCGAGGAAGTTATGTGGGCGATAGAACTGGAACGCCCAGGTAAGGGCTGCGGCGACTGAGAGCGCGAAGAAGGTGAGATAGAGAGTCGTTGAGATCTTTGATGCGCGCTGGGCTACGAGGACAGATGCGATTCCGATGACTACGAAGTTATAAGGCCAGATGACTCCGAAGATAAATCCTGGTGGCTGCCACGATGGTTTATTCAGGTTGGCATACCAATTGTCACCGGTGTTGACCCAGAGACTTGAGCCGATGGCATAGACCAGCACTAGTGCGATACCTGCTGCGGCTGCAAAGGTGCGAAAGCTCATGTGTAGAGGTTAAGGCATGGGGTGGCATTTGGTCAGGGGTAGATATTTCGACTGGTCACTCGTGACATAAATGTGCGGGGCAGGTGAGAATTGGCCATGGCCTTTTTCGATAACAGCAAAAAGAAGAAGAAAGAATCCGAGCTCCTGGCTACAATGCATGCACCGGAGATTCCAGAGAATGTTCCGGGTTGGTTCAGTGCAGGGGCAGTAGATATGCCTTCGCTATCGATCTTTACCGATTCATTGGTAGAGGCCCATTCATGGATCAACGTTGAGGTTGCCGCCGTCTATGTAGGCAGCCGGATTCCGCCACAGTGTGACAAGTGTGATGATGCAACGGTTTGCAAGTCATGTGGGAAGAAGGTAGATAACTATCTCAAGGTGATGTCGGCAAATGCCGATGGTGATTATTTGGTCTGGCAGATGATTCGAGATCGGCGCTCGCAGGATATGCGTCTTTCAGATGGAATCTTCTCCTTCTTCGATGCATCGGTCTATGCATCATTTGAAACAGATCGCGGATTTAGCTTCCAATCTCAGAAGATGGTCCCTGTGCATGTGGGAACAATCTCTGTCAGTGATACAGGAGATGGTTCGGCGAGGTTATTTATCGCAGATGCATTTGCAGCAGTCGATAGCAATGACTTCATCACGGGTGTAGATGTTCATCCAGGGGATTATCAAGTCTTTGCCTTTATTGGATATACAAGCGTTGGGGATATTGCTCCAATGGCCGTTGGTGCATTCGGTGCCGGATTTGCAGATGCTGTTGCAGATCTGTTGGAGAGCGCACCGGCGATGACTGAAGAGATTCGTGGGATTGTCAGTGGCGCAGGTGATGTGTCAGTGCTGGCTCGCTTTGGAAATCACCAAGAGCATTACGCAGAGGTCAATCGTGATTTCCCAGCAAACCAGGGGGATATCTCTTGGATGCTGCAGCTGCGCTTTGAGGCTAATCCAGATGCGATGTTTGAGATGGTCCGCAATGACTTTGGTCGCGATGATTACATGGTGGCTGCCTATGCGATGAATATGCGTGGCAAGCGCACCTTTGCCTTGAAGCTTCTGGATATGTTGGAAGAGCGCTTTGGGTCAGAGCTCAATGAATACGAGCGTCGCGATGTTGCAGTGATTCGCAGCCTTGAGGCTGGCTTTATTCCGCAGGCATTTCAATGTTCGCGTATGGGAATTGCGCTGCAATCAGAAGGTGATCGCTTTGCGGCAGAGGGTGATCAAGAGCTAGCTCTTGATTGTTATATGGATTCAGCAAACTCTGGAAATCCAAATGCGTTAGGTTCATATACATGGAGCTTGTTGCTTGCAGGCAAATGTCAGGAAGCAGTCGATGGCTTCGAACAGGCAAAGCCGCAGGCTATTGATGCATTTAGGAAGGGCACCATTAAACCAAGTGCATTCCATATGATCACAGTTTTATCTGAGATGGCTAACGCTGAATCTAATTACGCGCTAGCGAAGTTGGGTATTGGTGCAACGTTGGGTGAGGCGATTGCGATCTGGGAGCCAAACCTTGAAACAGGACATACCGAGACGCGCTTCTTCTTAGCGATGGCACAACATAAGGTCGGAGAATTCGAAGGTCGTGATGCAACTTTGGCGGGGATGACTGACGAGCAGTGGTCGGCAATGAAGGATGAGATGAAAGATATGAGCCGTAATGCAAAGGGCTTCTTTCAATCGTGGTGTGCCGAGGGTGCTGAATTCTTGAAGCAGTTCAAGAAGTAACTAATTCAATAAACGAATTGATTCCTGAATAATTATTCAGAGAACTTCATACTCGCTGAAGCATCAGCACTCTTGCTTCCAGTGGCAGAAAGATAAATGTCGTAAGTGCCTCTGTATGTTGGGGCGTAATCGACTTCCTCAATTGAGTCATACCAACCGTCTCGACACACTTTCACTTGAAGAGTTCCGGACTTTGGCATTGCCTTTGTTGAAGCCTCTGCATTGGCACCGTACCACGTAGCTTCACCAACGGTGCGATCCTCATCATCGGCGATCACTACAGTGAAATATGAATCATCGAGTTCGAGTTTTCCAATTTGGTAACGGACAGGAATCTTTGCGCATCCTGATTTTGGCAACTTGAAGAGTGATGGGTAAGAAATTTGCACCAGCGTAGAAGCCTTCAATGTTTTGTTGGGAATCTTCGCAGCAGAAGCAACCCCGAAGGAAGAAAGGGTGAGTCCAATAGCTAATGCGATAGAGGTTGCAACGCGGGCATTCTTAATTTTCATAGTGCGAATTATTGTCTCCCCTCTTTAATAAAGGCAATTAATGACTGGTCAAAGTACTAATGAGTCGCACAACTCGATTCGCAATTTACGGTGAGCAATCTAGAATCATTAACTGATGCCATGAGGCATTTCACTAATTATTAGGAGCAAAGATGAATCGCATTACGCGCGTTGCACTAGTCACTTCAGCCGTACTCGGATTGATCGTATCCCTTGCTGGCCCAGTCTCAGCTGCAGATACCGCAACCGCAACCACGACTGATTCAAATGCTGTTGTAATTTCAGCAGAAAAAGCAGCAAAGGCTAAGGGCTGCACTCTCAAGGCTAAGGGCAATTGCTCAAAGAAGAACCTTGCTGGTTTGGATTTTTCAAACCTTAATCTCACGGGCATGAACTTCTCAGGTGCAAACTTGTCAGGTGTAGATTTTTCAGAATCAATTTTAACTAAGGTCAACTTCACCGGAGCAAATCTTGCAAATGCAAACTTCTCCGATGTGACCGCGCTTCAGGCCAACTTCACAGGTGCTGCTTTGCGTCAGGCTAACTTTGATAGCGGCGACTTCATGAAGTCAATCTTCAATAAGGCTAAGGGTTCTCGTGCGACATTGACCAACGCTGACTTCACCCAGACTTCTGGTATCAGCGCTGATTTCCAGTATGCAGATCTCTCAGGTTCAATCTTCGAGCAGGTCAACTACAAGAACATCAACCTTTCTTATTCAACAGGTTTGGATGCTCGCTTCTCAGATGCACAGCTTGTTGGCGCTAAGTTTAAAAATGCAAAGCTAACTCAACCTGATTTTTCAGGTGCAAATCTGAACAATGCTGATCTCACTGGTTCATCGATTACTCTCGATGACCTTGATACAGCTGATTACTGTGGAGCCCTTCTTCGTGATGGTTTCTATTCAGATAAAGACACTTGCGAGAATGCATAACTAATCCCGCACGAGTTTGCAGTTTGTTTGTCAGAGCCGCGAGTCTAACCACTTGCGGCTCTGACTAATTTTTGGAGGAGTACTGTGAAGAAATTGAAAGCAAGGTCAGTCTTTGTGACCTTTGCGATGTTCATTTCTTCATTCAGCCTCATTAGCGGCCCGATAACGCCGGCCAAAGCAAACGAAGCGACTGTTTTAACATCCACTGGTGGTACGGCCACTTATTTAGCTACAACTGGTCACTACTACGAGTACGTTGGGCAGGCGGTTGATTTTGCTGTTGCGAAAACTGCCGCGGAGGCAGCGCGTGCTAACGGTTGGGCTGGATATCTTGTAACAATAACGTCCGATGCGGAAGCCACAATTGCCGCATCGGTTTCAGGAAACCGTGCGCATTGGATTGGTGCGAGTGACGCAGCCTCAGAGGGTTGTTGGAAATGGGTGAATGGTACTTCAGTAGATATCGGCGGGGCATTCTTCGCCGCTGCGAATGCCGCTAATTGTTCAACTTCACAGAATTATTCAAAATGGTCAACTAACGAACCAAATGATTTCAATGCACGCGAGGATTTCGCATTGGCTATGGGGCAGACCGGGGCATGGAATGACTACGTAGACACTATCGCTGATGCGAATGCTCCAGCTGGCTACATTATTGAGTACGGCGATCGTTCGGACTTCCCAAACCCAACTCCGACACCAACTCCGACACCAACTCCGACACCAACTCCGACACCAACTCCGACACCAACTCCGACACCAACTCCGACACCAACTCCGACACCAACTCCG
>JACCDN010646571.1_pt1 | contig 12789 bp, 12 predicted proteins | sample 7441691 | NCBI WGS metagenome assembly JACCDN01 (sample SAMN15323439, study PRJNA562643) | freshwater metagenome | isolation source: river surface water | place: USA:Blue River Watershed | collected 2017-08-16 | reverse complement strand
GCCCTGCTGGCCTACATGCAGCGCTACACCCAGTTGCTGCCCGCACAGGCTTTGCAAGGCTTGCGCATTGGCGTTTACCAACACAGCGCAATGGGCCGCGACATGCTGGCGCAGCTGCTCGGTCAATTGGGCGCAAAGGTCATCAGCCTGGGTCGCAGCGACCAGTTTGTGCCCATCGACACCGAAGCGGTTTCGGCTGCAGACGAATCCATGGCCGCGCAATGGTGCGCACAGCACCAGCTGCATGCGGTGGTGTCTACCGACGGCGACGGCGATCGCCCTTGGGTGTGTGACGAGCAAGGCCGCTTTGTGCGCGGCGATGTGCTGGGCACCCTTACGGCCATGTGGCTGGGTGTGCAAACCGTGGTCACCCCGGTCAGCTCCAACACCGCCCTCGAAAAATCAGCGTAGTTCAAGCACACACGCCGCACCCGCATTGGCTCTCCGTATGTCATCGAGGCCATGCAAGCCCTGCAAGCGCAAGGACACACCAGCGTGGCAGGGTTTGAAGCCAACGGCGGCTTTTTGCTACAAACTGCACAAAACGGCCTGCAGCCCCTGCCCACCCGCGACAGCACCTTGCCCATCCTGGCCGTGCTGGCTATGGCCCAGCAACGCCAGCAGCCCCTGTCGGCCTTGCCCGCTTTGCTGCCTGCGCGCTACACGCAGTCAGACCGCATTCAAAACTTGCCCACAGACAAAAGCCTGCAACTCATCAAGCACCTGGCCAAAGAGGCAGAGGCCTTGCAGGCCTTTGTCCAGTTCACTGGCAGCAGCGTGGCCAGCACAGACCAGACCGACGGCCTGCGCATCACACTGGCCAACCAAGAGATAGTCCACTTGCGCCCATCGGGTAACGCCCCCGAGCTTCGTTGCTACACCGAAGCCGCCAGCGCACAACAGGCCCAGCAACTGCTGGCAGCCAGCCTGAACCAAATAAAAATCATTTTGAGCTAACTCACCTTATGAAGCTGATCTCAGTCGTCCTCTCTGGCGGTGCCGGCACCCGTCTGTGGCCCGCATCTCGCCAAGCTTATCCCAAGCCTTTCATGAAACTGGGTGGAAGCGCACTGCTGGAGCAAGCCATAGCCCGTGGCCAAGCCTGCGGCACTGAAGACCTGCTCATCGTAACCAACCAAGACCATCTGTTCCTCACGCAAAACCTGGTGGCTGAAATGGCTCAGCCACCCCGCGTGAGCTATTTGCTGGAGCCCAAAGGCCGCAACACTGCCCCCGCCATTGCCCTGGCTGCATTGGCCGTGGCCCAGCAACATGGGCGTGATGCTGTCATGCTGGTGCTGGCTGCAGACCACTTGATCCCTGACACCTCGGCCTTTGTGGCCAATGCGCTGCAAGCGGCCCGCAACGCCCTGCAAGGCCAGCTGGTCGTGTTTGGCATCCAGCCCACTGGACCCGAGACCGGTTTTGGCTACATCGAAGTGGCCAAAGTCGGTGGCGAGGCACAACCCGTCATCAAGTTTGTCGAAAAACCCAACCTGGCCACAGCGCAAGAGTATTTGGCAACAGGCCGCTACTACTGGAACAGCGGCATGTTTTGCTTTACAGCAGGCACCATGCTCGACGCTTTGACACAGCACTCACCCGAAGTGCTGAGCGCTGCACAAAACGCCATGGCCAGCACCCATACACAGGCTAAAGCTCAAGGTTCCACCCAAGGCATCACCCGCTTTGATGCCTACGCCTTTGGCCTGCAGCCCGACATCAGTATCGACTACGCAGTTATGGAGCGTGCTACGAATGTCACGCTTGTGCCCGCCAAATTTGGTTGGAGTGACGTGGGCGCCTGGCCTGCTGTGGCTGCCGCTCATACTGCCAACAGCAACGGCAACACTATGGCCTGCGAAGACCACATCGACTGGATCGATGTGGACACCACCAACACCCATGTGCACATCTACACCCCAGGGCACAAACAAGTCGTGGCCACCATTGGCATCCACAACGCCGTCATCGTGCACACGCCCGACAAGGTCCCGTATTTGCTGCACATCAGCTCTTCAGTTGTGAAGTCTGTTGCGGATGACTTTTATACCCGCAGCAAAATAGCACAGGAAGAGTTGGTCTTGGCCAGTGGAATTCCATGTCCTGTTCTTCGCCCCACCTTGATGTTTGGATGGTTTGACCGCAAGCATTTAGGCTGGCTTTCGCGTTTCATGAAAAAGGTGCCTGTGTTTCCCATTCCTGGGCACGGCCACTATATGCGGCAGCCTCTGTATGTGGGTGACTTTTGCAATGTGATCATCAGTTGCATCGAAAACCGAGTGCGTGATGGCATCTACAACATCACTGGGCATGAAAAGGTGGACTACATCGACATCATTCGTGAGATCAAGCGTGCAACCCAGAGCAAAACGCCGATTATCAAAATTCCATACAACTTGTTTTATGCGCTCATCTGGGTCTGGGGCTTGTTTGACAAAAAACCGCCTTTCACCACTCAGCAGTTGCAAGCCTTGATTGCCAAAGACGAGTTCGAGGTGATCGATTGGCCTGGTATCTTCAATGTGCCCTGCACCCCTTTTAAAGACGCCATTGATGAAACATTCAATGACACGCGCTACAGCAGCGTGGTGATGGAGTTCTAACCTTGAGACAACGAATTGCCGTATTGGGTGCTGGCCCCATGGGGTTGGCAGTGGCTTACCAACTGGCCAAAGATGGACATCAGCCCGTGGTGTTTGAGGCGGATGACCGAGTGGGCGGTATGACGGCAACGTTTGACTTCAATGGCTTGGAGATTGAGCGTTATTACCACTTTCATTGCATCTCAGACCATGCATTTTTGGCCATGCTTGATGAGCTGCACATCGCGGACAAGATGTATTGGGTAGAAACCAAGATGGGCTATTGGTATCAAAACCGACTGCAAGCTTGGGGTAACCCGCTTGCCTTGTTGTCGTTTAAGGGGCTGGGTTGGGTAGCCAAGTTTCGTTATGGTTTGCATGCCTACTTGTCGACCAAGCGCGACAACTGGAAGCCACTTGACCATGTGGAAGCCAGCGCCTGGATTCGCCGATGGGTGGGGGCAGAAGCTTACGAAGTGCTATGGCGCCGATTGTTCGACTACAAGTTTTATGACCATGTGGGCAATTTGTCGGCCGCTTGGATTTGGAGCCGCATTCGCCGCATTGGTCGTTCACGCTATAGCTTGTTCAAAGAAAAGCTGGGGTATCTTGAAGGAGGCTCCAAAACCATGCTCAATGCAATGCAAAAAGCCATTGCGGATCATGGGGGCGAGATCCGTTTGAAGTGCCCTGTGAACAAAGTGGTCATGAACAACCAGCAAGTGCTAGGGATTGAAGCAGCCGGCCGGTTTGAGGCGTTTGACAAGGTTATCAGCACCATTCCCTTGCCTTATGTTCCTAGGGTAATGCCCGATTTGCCTGCTGATGTTTTGGCCAAGTTTCAGGCTTTAAAAAACATTGCCGTGGTCTGCGTGATTGTTAAACTCACCCAGCCATTGACTGTGAATTTCTGGCTCAACACCAACGACCCCGACATGGACATTCCGGGTCTGGTGGAATACACCAACTTGCAGCCCTTGGAACAGCACGTTGTGTACGTGCCGTTCTACATGCCTGGTGAGCACCCCAAGTTTGCAGATTCTGACGAGGTGTTTGTACAAAAAGTCAAACGGTACTTGCAAAAAATTAATCCAGCATTGCAAGACAGCGACTTTCTCGATGTACGCGCAAGCCGCTATCGCTATGCGCAGCCGATTTGTGATCCCGGTTATTTGGACAAGCTGCCACCTGTCGCCCTTCCCGTAAAGGGGCTGTGGGTTGCGGATACTTCGTATTACTACCCCGAAGACCGAGGGATTTCTGAAAGCATTGGTTTTGGGAGACAAATGGCCAAGGATGCTGTGCTGTGATTCAACAGTTTCTGTCCAAACAGTTCATTTTGTTTTTGGTGACTGGAGGCTCAGCTGCTTTGGTTAATTTCGGGTCGCGGATTGTTTACAACCAATGGGTGTCCTACTCAACTGCGATTGTGCTGGCCTATCTAACAGGCATGGTGACAGCCTTTTTCTTAGCCAAGTGGTTGGTGTTCAAGCAAAGCCAACAGTCTCTTAGTCGGTCCGCCGTGATGTTTGCCGCAGTCAATGTGTTGGCTGTGTTGCAGACGTGGCTGATCAGCATGGGTTTGGCTGTGTACGTTTTACCCAGTATGGACGTAACAAATTTTGTACCCGAGATTGCACATGCCGTTGGCGTGGTGGTTCCGGTGTTTACAAGCTATCTGGGGCACAAACATTTATCTTTTAGATGAGTCACGGATGAAGCTTGGCAAAGCAGCATGGGTCTACGGGCTTATCTTAGGGGTCTATCTGACCATGCTGTTGCTGGTCGATGCACGAAAAGGATTTTTTGAGTTTTTACCATTGGCTTTGGCACAACTGCCTGTGCTGATGTCGTTGGCGCTCCTGTCTTACGGTTTGCGTTATGCCCGATGGTTTTATCTGTTGCGCTCGTGTGGTAGTCATGTTCCTTTATGGCAGGGTTGGCTGGCTTATCTTTCGGGCTTTGCTTTTACGGCCACACCGGGCAAGGTTGGCGAATTGGTTCGCATCCGTTACTTTGGGCGCTTACAAGTCAATGCCAGCCGCGTGATGTCGGCCTTTGTCTTTGAACGAGCGCTTGATTTGGTGGTAGTTTTGGGCTTGGCATCGCTATGGATTGCAGACCAACAAATGATGGGCTTGGCGGCTGCATTTGTTTGTCTGGTTTTGCTGGTCGTTAGCATGTTGGTGTTGCGGCCTGCTTGGACAGGTGCATTGTCTGCAGGTTTTGCGGCCAGGGGTTGGGTCCGCTTAGCAAGGTTGTTTGACTTCATGGCTGATGCATTCGCAGGCTGCCGCGTCTGGTTGAAGCCTTGGCCTTTGTTAGTAAGCGTGTTGTGTGGCGTGTGCGCTTGGTCCGTCACTGCTTATTCATTTGTTCATCTGCTGAACGCGCTAAGGCTTGATGTACCTTGGCTGGCAGCTTTTTCAGCCTTCCCGCTTGCCATGCTGGCCGGAGCAGCATCGATGTTGCCCGGTGGTGTGGGCTCTACAGAGGCAGCAATTGTTGTGCAGTTGCAATGGCATGGAGTGCCGGAAGCTACGGCATTTTTGGCCGCAGTTGTGGTGCGACTTGGTACGCTGTGGTTTTCAGTTCTTTGTGGATTGAGCGCGATTGCTTGCCAAGATTGCTATTTTATTCGGAAGTAAGTTTTCATAAATAATTTTATGTTTATCGATCATTTGACTAATGGAGTAGTTTTCCGTTACCCGTTCTAACCCTTGTGTACCTAGTTTTTTTCTGAGAATGTGATTCGATTCAAGAATTTCAATCGCTTGTGCCAGTGCGTTTGAATCATGTGGTGGAACAGTCAAACCGGTCACTCCATGTATATTGACTTCATTGACCCCATTATTTAGTTGTGTGCAAATTACAGGCTTTCCGCAAGCCATAGCTTCTAATTGAACAATGCCAAATGCCTCAGCAGCAGTCACAGAGGGTAAGCAAAACACATCACAGGCTTGGTAGTAAGCGGGTAAATCTTGATTGTTGATTCGTCCAGCGAAGTGAATTTTTTTGGCCAAACCTAGCTCATTTACTAGCTGGCGTAGTTCTGTGGTTAATGGCCCATCTCCGCCCAAAATTAAAAAGGCTTTAGTTGACTGCATGGCTTTAATGAGAACGTCAAAACCTTTATAGCTCACATGGCGGCCTAAGGCAAAAACGATCAATTGATCCGCTGCCTGGCTTCGAATTTTATTGGCTTGGCTGGCAATCTTTGGTGTTAGTTGAAATTTGCCAAAGTCCATTCCGAATGGTATGACGTGGCGATTTTGCTGCGGGTATTCAGTGGGGATTTGTTGGCTACTCGTATAGTGCGCGTCTGTTGCAGCAATTAGGGCGCTAGCTTGCATGATGGAATAGCGCTGAAACGGACGATACAGCTTTAGTAATTTCTTTTGTTTGATGATGTCGCTGTGCCAGCTGATCACGCGAGGGATGGATTTGGGCAAGACCATCGAGGCCAAGTGGCTCATGGGGTCCGGGAAGTGCAGGTGCACCACATCAAATGGTTTTTCTTTGTGAAGGCGGCGTGCAGCAGCCACCATGCTTGGGCTGATGGAGGTGCTGAAGTGAATGCCCAGTGTAGGGGCCTCGACCACGCGAAAGCCATCGGTCACAAAATCAGAGGCGGTCTTGTCCATGGACGAAACAAGGTCAACCACCTCAACGCCAAGCTCAGCAAGCCCACGGCACAGGGTTTTGACGTGCGTTTCAATGCCGCCGTCTTGTCGCCAATATTTTCCGAAGTGCAGTACGCGCATTAAAAGTCTTTGATCCGGAGAGGATGCTTATTGTGTTGAGTATTGTCGCTGATTATGGGCGGTCATCAGTTCGATTGTGCAGACAGTAGCGTACGCAATAGATGGATCCATGATGCGACAGACTGTCTAAAATAGTCGATATCTGCTGCCAGCCCGGCCGGCGGCTTTTTGTTTGAATTGGCCATGGCAAATCAACCTGTTTTTGTAACCCAGCCTTATTTGCCACCACTAGAGGAATTCATCCCTTATCTGCAAGCGATTTGGGACAGCAAGATCCTCACCAATGGTGGAGCATTTCACCAGCAGTTGGAGCAGACCTTGTGCAGCCACCTAGGGGTGGAGCAGGTCGCGCTTTTTTCCAACGGCACCTTGGGTCTGATCACGGCCTTGCAGGCCTTGCGCGTCACGGGCGATGTGATCACCACCCCGTATTCCTTTGTGGCGACGTCGCATGCGCTGCTCTGGCATGGCAATCGGCCAGTGTTTGTGGATGTGGAGCCTCACACGCTCAACATGGACCCGGCACGCATAGAGGCGGCCATTACCCCGCAGACCACAGCCATTTTGGCGGTGCATTGTTACGGCAATCCATGCGATGTGGCTGCGATTCAGAAAATTGCAGACAACTACAACTTGCGAGTGATTTATGACGCGTGTCATGCATTTGGCGTGGAAGATGCTGGGGGCAGTGTGCTGCGGCATGGCGATTTGTCGGTGTTGAGTTTTCACGCGACCAAGGTGTTCAATACCTTTGAAGGCGGGGCCATTGTTTGCCCCGATGCCAAAACCAAGCAACGCATTGACCACCTCAAAAACTTTGGGTTTGTGGACGAAGTCACTGTGGTGGCGCCGGGCATCAACGGCAAGATGAGCGAAGTCAATGCTGCGTTTGGTTTGCTGCAGCTCAAGCACATGGGCACGGTTATGCAGCGCCGTGCAGAAGTGGATGCGGTTTACCGTTCACAGTTGTCTGCTGTGCCAGGCTTGCACATCTTGCCCAAGGGCAATCAGACGGTGGCGAACCATTCGTATTTTCCGGTGATGGTGACGCCTGAATTCAAAGTTTCTCGTGATGCCTTGTACCAGCACCTCAAAGTCAATGGTGTAAATGCCCGCCGATATTTCTATCCTTTGATTTCTGATTTTCCGATGTACCGAGGTTTGCCATCAGCCGGTCGGGACAACTTGCCTGTGGCCGCCAGAGCGGCAGACCAAGTGTTGTGTTTGCCGATTTATCCTGCCTTGACTGCAGAGCAGCAGCAACGTGTGATCGATCTGATCAAGAGCGTCTGAGATGGCGATGCTCCGCCGTGAACAGATAGAGGCCATGGGGTTTGCCCATGTGGGCGCAGGTGTTCAGATCTCTGACCGGGCGAGTTTTTATGGGGCAGACAAGATAACGATCGGCGACAACAGCCGGATTGATGATTTTTGTGTCTTGTCTGCGGGCGTGGGCGGCATCTATATTGGCCAGCATGTGCACGTGGCCGTGTTCAGTTCTTTGATCGGTGCTGGGCAGATCAAGCTGGCAGATTTTTGTAATTTGTCTTCGCGCGTGTCGATCTATTCCAGCAGCGATGACTATTCGGGGCAGCATATGACGAACCCCACGGTGCCGACCGCATACACAGGGGTGGTGCATGCCGATGTGATGCTGGATCGGCATGTGATTGTGGGTTGCGGCAGTGTGATCTTGCCTGGAGTGCGGCTGCACGAAGGCGTGGCAATCGGTGCGCTGAGTTTGGTGGCTGAGTCGTGTCAGGCTTTTGGCATTTATGCGGGCAATCCGCTGAGGCGTATCAAGGCACGCAGCCGTGATTTGCTGTTGCAAGAAGCCGCCTTCATGGCCGCCAAGATGGGCAAGGGTGCAGTTTGATATCGGTCAAGCACACGTTTTTGGGCAACAGCCTGAGTCAGGTGTTGGTGACCTTGCTGGCTGTTTTGCTGGTGCCGGTTTATTTGCGCTGGATGGGGCCGGAAGCCTATGGTCTGGTGGGCTTGTTTGCCACATTGCAGGCTTGGTTCAATTTGCTAGATATGGGCCTGACGCCGACTTTGGCCCGCGAGGCGAGCCGTTTTCATGTGGGTGCAGTGGGGGCGCAGGCTTTTCGGCAATTGTTTCGCGCCATGGGTGTGGTGTTTGGTGGCTTGGCGCTGTTGGGTGCCGTGTTGCTGTGGAACTTGGCCCCTTGGGCTGAGGCGCATTGGTTGCAGCGCCAGGCTTTGTCTGCCGATGAGGTCTTGTGGGCCTTGCGTGCCATGGCCATGGCCGTGGTGTTGCGCTGGGTGGCGGGTTTGTACCGGGGTGTATTGACCGGAACAGACCGACAGCTGGGGCTTGCCGCTGTGACGGTGGTGATGGCGTGTGTTCGTTACCTGGGCGTGCTGGCTGTGATGGCCATATGGGGGGCCACGGTTGAGGTCTTTTTTGCGTTCCAGTTGGCGGTTGCGCTGTTAGAGACATTGGTGTTGATGGGCTGGACGCATGGGGTTTTGCCTAGGGCGCCCCAGCCCTTGAGCTGGTCTTTGTCTGCCGTGCGTCCGTTGGTGGGCATGGGTTTGTCGCTGGCCTTTGCCTCAAGTGTGTGGGTGCTGGTCAATCAGGCGGACAAGTTGCTGCTTTCGGGTTTGTTGCCTTTGGCGGACTATGGTTTGTTTTCGTTGGCGGTGGTATTGGCCAGTGGGGTGATGGTGCTGAGCGCGGCACTCAGTCAGGCGCTGATGCCACGGTTGGCGGCTTTGCATGCCCAGGGTGAGCAGTTGGCCATGATGGCCTTGTATCGTCGCGGCACACGTTGGATGAGTGCGATGGGTTTGGGTGGGGCCTTGGTTTTGGCGCTGCTGGCCGAACCGGTGTTGTGGGCTTGGACAGGCCGACACGATTTAGCGACTCTGCTGTCTGGTGTGCTGGGTGTGTATGCCTTGGGGTATGGGTTGGCTTGCTTGGCCGCTTTCCCTTATTACTTGCAATATGCAATAGGCGAGATGCGTTTGCATGTTTGGGGCAATGTTTTGATGTTGTTGGTGTTGGTGCCTGCCGTTTGGTGGGTTGCGCCGCGCTGGGGTGCCTGGGGCACGGCCTGGGTGTGGGTGTTGCTGAATTTTTCTTTTGGTGCTTTGTGGGGGGCTGTGGTGCATCGCCGCTACTGGCCTGGGGCGCACCTGCGGTGGCTTTGGCAAGATGTAGTTTTGCCCACGGCGCCTGCATTGCTTGGGGTGATGGCTTTGGCCATTTGGTCACCTCTTTTACTAGACCGATGGTCTGCGTTCATTTGGGTTGCATTGGCAGGCGGCGCTTTGCTTGGGCTGAATGTATGGGTTTTGCTCTGGCGCGAGCGCAAAGGTGAGTTTGTATGAGCCAAGCTGAGCAACAGCCTGTGGTGTCTGTTTGCATTGCAACCTATCACCAGGATCAATACATCGAGGCTTGTGTGCGCAGTGTGTTGGCGCAACTGCGTGATGTGTCGCTGGAGATTTTGATTGGGGACGATGGCGATTCGCCGAAGACGCCGGAGATCGTTGAACGTTTGTCCTCTGAGTTTCCGGGGTGTATCCAGTATTTTCGTCATCCGCAGAACTTGGGGGCTTCGGCCAATTACCAGTTCTTGATTGCGCGTGCAAAGGGTGAATTCATTGCGCATCTGGATGGCGACGACTTTTGGTTGCCTGGCAAGTTGGCGGCCCAGTTAGCGATGTTGCGCGAGCAGCCAGATTTGGCGGCTTGTTATACCAATGCCTTGGTCGTAGAAGATGACTTGTCTTTGCGAATGCTGTTCACAGCGGTGGGACAGTCGCGTTTTGATTTGGCCTTTATGCTGGCGGGGGGTAATTTTCTCAACCACAGCTCGATGGTTTACCGCAGCCAATTCAAAGGTGTTTTGCTGGGGTTTGAAGGCCCCTTCATCGACTACAAAATGCATTTGCATTTGGCCTGCAAGGGCGACCTGTACATGTTGCCGGGCGCTTTTGTGGGGTATCGCTGGGCCACGCCGCTGTCGATGGTTCAGCGTTCGCCCAACAAAGTGCAGCAATGGTATTGGGAGGCCATGGTTTCGGTATTGACGCTGCCGAACGTGACACCCGAGATGCGCAGCGCCGCGCTGCTGCATTATTGGGGCATGGCGGCAACGGAGTGTTTGGCCAAGGGGCGTTGGGGCTGGGCTCAGCATTGGTCACGAGAGATGTCTTTGCGTTTTCCGGTTGATTTTCGCAAGGTGTATTGGGGCGGGTGGCGGTTTGCTGTGGCCCGCTTTGTCGGTTTGTCTTTGGCGGCACTGGGGCGCAAGTGGGCAGCGCCTTTGGTGCGGGTGTTGCATCCCCGTTGAATGACGATGTCTGCTGCTCACACCACCAATTCTCTGGATCTGCTGCGCTTGGTTGCGGCGTGGCTGGTGCTTTATAGCCACCAATATGCGTTGATGGGTTTGCCCGAGCCGTCGTTTTTGGGGCTCAATACTTTTGGTGGTGCGGGCGTTGCCATATTTTTCTTTTTGAGTGGCAGCTTGGTGTGGGGCAGTTGGCGGCGTGACCCGCATTGGGGGCGCTACTTGGCGCGGCGGGCATTGCGCATTTTCCCGGCGCTGTGGGTGGTGGTGTTCCTGTCCGTTTTGGTGTTGGGGCCAGTCTTGACCACTTGGGCGCTTGCAGATTATTGGCAGGGGCGTGAAACGGCACGGTATACGGCCAATTTGCTGCTGTTCATCAAATACAACTTGCCGGGCGTTTTTGAAACGAATGCCTTGCGGGCTGTGAACGGATCGCTGTGGACTTTGCCTGCAGAATTCTTGTCTTATTTGCTGGTGGGTGTTTGGGGGGTGGCTCGTTGGCGTGGTTGGGATTTGCGCGTGGCATTGGGTGTGCTGTTGATGGTGCTGGCTTCTTATGCTGTTTGGTTTGTGGGTGGGCGAGTCAAACCAGCCATGGAGGTGGTGGTGGTGTTTGCTTGGGGTGCCGTTTATGGCGAGTACCGTTGGATGCGCCAACAGGGGAAGCGTTGGGGTTGGCCCGCTTTGGGTTTTTTGGTTTTGGCGTTTATGCTTTTTGCCGGGACGACTGACCGGGGGCCAGAGCGTGTAGCTTTGATGTTGATAGCGGCTGCAGTGGTTCACGCAGCCATGCAGGTGGCTTGGGGGGATGTGTTGACTCGCCGTTTGGGAGATCTCTCTTACGGGGTTTACATCTACGCTTTTCCGGTGCAACAAACGTGGGTGTATCTGCAGCCTGAATTGTCTTTTGCGGCGCATTTGGGTTTGTCGACCATGACGACGATGGCGCTGGCCTGGCTGTCTTGGCATGGCGTCGAAAAAGTGGCTTTGCGTTGGAAGCCCAAAGGGCCCGTGACGTCATGAAATCTGTTGCCGTGGTGGTGTTGAACTGGAATGGCTGGCGGGATACCGTTCAGTGCATTCAATCGCTCAAGCAGATGGATTACCCAGACTGCAGCATCTTGCTTGTTGACAACGCGTCGACGGATGATTCTGTGCAGCAGATTCGCAAGGCTTTTAATGACTTGGATGTTTTGCAGTCGGGTGACAACTTGGGGTTTGGTGGTGGTTGCAATGTTGGCATCTGCAAGGCACTGGCACTGGGTGTTGATTACATTTGGTTGATCAACAGCGATACCCGGGTTGCACCTGACGCTTTGTCATCCTTGGTTGCGGTGGCCGAGGCCTCTTCACAGGTGGGGGCGGTTGGTTCTGTCATTTATGAAATGCACGATCCCGACCGTGTGCAGGTTTGGGGTGGCGGGCTGGTAAATGTGTGGTTGGGACGGTCACAACATCGGCTCACTGCTGGACCTGTGGATTTTGTATCGGGTGCCTCGATGTTGTTGCGGGCTGATGCGGTTCGTGAGGTGGGGATGTTTGATGCGCAAACATTCTTCATGTATTGGGAGGACACGGATTTGGGTTGTCGTCTGCGCAAGCGGGGTTGGCAGTTGGCCGTGAGTGAGCACTCAAGGATTTGGCACAAGCAATCTGCCAGCTTGGGGCTGGAGAGTCCGTTGTTGGTGGAGTATGGAACGTGCTCTGCGGTTCGATTTTTGCGACGGCATGCGCCGTGGCCTCTGTTTTCAGTCACGTTGATGTTGTCTTTGCGGCTGGGCAAAAGGCTGCTGCGCGGTGATTGGCTTCGGCTGAGGGCGTTGTTGCGCGGGTGGGCTAAAGCATGAAGCCTGTTGTTGATGTGTCGGTGGTGGTTCCTTGTTTTGCTTGTGCAAGCACCATTGAGCGAGCAGTTGCATCGGTTGCAGCGCAAACTTGCAGGCCTTTGGAATTGATCTTGGTGAACGATGCGAGTCTGGATGAGACGGCCGCTTGTTTGCAGCGCCTTCATGACCAATACCCGGAATGGGTGCATGTGGTTCATTTGGGTGTGAATGTGGGCGCGGGTGAGGCCAGGAATGCAGGCTGGTCCGTGGCCAAATGCAAGTACATTGC
>JACCDN010783317.1_pt1 | contig 12790 bp, 7 predicted proteins | sample 7441691 | NCBI WGS metagenome assembly JACCDN01 (sample SAMN15323439, study PRJNA562643) | freshwater metagenome | isolation source: river surface water | place: USA:Blue River Watershed | collected 2017-08-16 | reverse complement strand
TCAAGAAACCGTCTTGCGCATTTTCATAGTTGTAAACGCCACCGCCTGCTGCCTTTTGCACAGTAGATGCAAACTCATTCGCTTTGGAGGCCAAAGATCCACCCCAACCCTGTGGGCCAGTGAGTTTAATAGCACTCCAGTTGCTGAAATCCATGCCTGAAATGCCAGTGAACTGCGCACCCTTGGAAGTCATGGTGAAGGTACGTGCGCCCAGTTGTGCATTGGTCAAAGAACCAGAGCGGCCAAGGCCGGCATAGCTTTCGCCGCGGGTATCATCTTTGCTTGAATCGCTGTTAGCGACATCGAAGTTTAATGACCAGGTGTCGTTAAACTTGTACTTCACATTCAAGCCAACAGTTTGCAGAGAACCTAAAATTTCTTTTGGGTCGGTACGCAGTACTGGGTTAGCGTTAACTTGGGTGCCGGTGGCATCCAAAGCACCCGTGCCCGCTTTTAACGTACCCACTGAGAAGGGTTCAATAAAGCCGCGAATTACACCGGCATCGCTGTAGTCGATATCGAGTGCATCCACGGTGATATCAAGATTGTCATTGGGGCGGAATTGCAACACACCTGAGAAAGTATCACGCTCTAACACCGAAGAGATGGCCATGATGTCTAAGCCAGACGGTGCATAGCGGTCAGAGGCGGCATCTTTTGAATAGCCCCAAACACCATATTTGCGTTGATTGGTAGGCGATTTGGTTGATGCATAGGCCATGGCAACACCAATGGTGTCGTCAGCATATTTTTGAGAGAAGCCGAGCGCATAGCGGTGACCATCGTTATCGAACTCAGGGTTATCGGAACCCTGTGCATTCACTTCGTAAGAACCATTGATGGTTACAGAAGGCGCAACGTCCAAGGGGCGCGCTGTACGCAAATCAACAGTACCGCCGATACCCGTAGTGGTTAACTTGGCTTCAGAGGTTTTGTTGATCACAGCACCAGCCATGATTTCTGAAGGGTAAAGATCGTATTCGACACCGCGGTTATCGCCGATACCTAACAGCTCGCGGCCGTTCATGGTGGTGCCCACAAAGTCTTCTTTGAAGCCGCGCACCGAAATACCGCTTACGCGACCACCGCGACGCTCACCCGCCAAACCCGGTAAACGCGATAGCGATTCGGCGATACTAGAGTCAGGTAGCTTGCCGATATCTTCTGCAGAAATGGCTTCAACGATGGAGGTATTCTCCATTTTGAGCGCTTGTGCGCGCATCAAGCTCGCACGAATACCCGTAACAACTACCTCTTCCCCTTCCGCTGCAGCCTCTTGCGCGCTAGCAATGTTTGAGAACATTGCCGAAGCGACTGCCAATGATAAAAGTGCAGGTTTAAATAATGTAGGTTTGTTCATAACTCTCTCCGACCTCGTGTATTTTTTAAAATCTATTATCAAGTTGCAACCGGTTGCATTTTTTGGTCTATAAACCCCGTGTAACTAAAAAAGGCAGCGATGCCGCTGTATTTACTAAGCTATCCCATGACCTTTTATTAATTAAAGCACTGTGATTTAAATAAAACAATAGCATTTCAGGTTTTATTTTTCAGGCGATATGAATATTTTTTGATCTACTTATTGTCAGCTTGACTCTTTACCTGAAGGATAAATACTGAACATTGCCAAGATATTTACAGCTGACTAGCCTTTCAAAATCACGCTAACCCTCTGCTTTGTATAGTATTTTTAAAAAGCGCATCAACTGCATTAAGTGAAGCCGATAGAACCTATAAGTCAACCCGATATATTCATCTAACAAAACAGGTGTTTACTAGAAAGGCAAATAAGGCTCTGCAGCACTAATCACGAGCCACCGGGTTCAGTACTGCAGTGTTTATTCGGTGTATTCACTCGCATCAATTTCTTGCAAACGAGCCAGTGCAGGATTTTTTAGCCAGTTAAAAAACATGGCTGCAAACAACAAACCAGCAAAACCTGTGGCTAGATAAAACCCATACTCCACTGCACCAAAGAAATCGCCAATAGCGCCCATTAACAGCGGCCCCAGTGCGGCGGCAACAGCGGTGAAAAACAAAATCACGCCGGCAATAGTGCCGTGCTCGTGTTTGGCAAAGCAGCTAATACCCTTGGAATTAAGGGTTGGGTACATCATGGACATAAATAGCCCAGATACAGGTAATAAAAATACCGCCGCAGAAACCCCCATGATTGTGCTGCCTAAAAAGCACAGAAAAATCGCGCCGCTAAAACACAGCATCACCAAGGTCCATGAGAATCGCGCCAATACCCACGCGCCTAAAAATCGGCCGGATGCCCGCAATACAAAGAAAATCGCCAACGCATAGGTAGCAAACCACACAGCTGAGCCGGAGTAGCTTTTTAGCAGGCTTGGCATCCACACGTAGATAGCAACCTCGGTAGCAACATAAAGTGCTATGGCGAGTGAGAAACCCAGCGCATAAGGGTTGCCCATCATTTTTACCGTGCGCTTTAAATCGATCGGCTCGCTGTTTTTAAGAGATTCGCTGTTATCAATGCTTTTGCGAGAGGGATAGGCAACCATAGCGGCGGTGAGCAATAACAACAGACTGATGCAACCCGCAATGATGTAGAGATATTTCCACGACACCTGTGAGGCCAAGAGGTAGGCAACTACTGCTGGGCCAATGATGGCGCCAACGCCAAAGAAACCTTCCACCGTATTCATGGTTCGAGTGTGGTTGAGCGATGAAGTAGATATATCGCCAATTAACGCCAGCGCGCCGGTTTTAAAAATGCCGATGGCGCAGCCGGATAAAGCCAATAGCAATACAAAAACTTCAAATTGATTGCCCGCCGCAAACAGCCAACAGGCGCAGGCAAATAAACCTAAACCTATAATAATCGTGCGCTTGCGGCCAAGGCGATCAGCCAAAAAGCCAAAGAGCACGCCGCTAAGGGCAATGGCAATCATGGGTGCATAGTGAAAAGCGCTGGCTTGGGTAAGGCTCAAATTAAAGTCTTTGATGATTTCTGGAATAATCACCCCAACAGCATCAGTGGTCATCGCGAACATGGTGAACATTAAAAATGTCAGCCAGCGAATAAGGCCGATATTTTGTGTATTGTGTGGTGTGTTCATCATCCAAAACTCCAAGTAACTCCGGCGCACCAGAGCGGTCTTTACAATAATTGAACTTGGATGGGCTAGCGCGGCTAAGCGATATATCAGTATTCCAAGAACAAAACTCTTGACTTAATTATTCACAGTGGTTTAATTAAGTCAATCAGATTCGTCGACATTTTCTTTCCACGCGCTCTTTGCGCGGGATTGTGCGGGGTCAATATATGAGTAAAGGCAGTAATTCCAGCGGCTTGCGCCGCTACAACGAACGTGTGCTCATCAATTTTTTGCGCAAGCGTGGGCATGCCTCCAAACTTGAGCTGTCGCGTCTTTCCAATCTTACGCCGCAAGCGGTTACGCGGATCATCGACGACTTAGAAGCGGCCGGTATGGTCGAACAAAAAGGCAAAATTCAGCGCGGCCTCGGCCAACCCTCAACCATGTATGCCATCAACCCCACGGGGGCTTATTCGATCGGCGTAAATGTTGGCCGCAGTGATATTCAAGTCTTGTTAATGGATTTTGGCGGCAGCGTGATCGGCAAAATCGCCCATGAATTTGAGATTCCTGAACCTGATTTTTTGTTGGATAAAATTGCGCAGGGTATTGCCTATTTTCAAGCATCGCTAAGTGCAGAAAATCAACAGCGCTTAGTAGGCGTTGGTTTAGCTATGCCTTGGTTTATGGGTGCGTGGAAAAAAGAAGTGAACATGAGCGATGCGCTCGCCGAGCGTTGGTTCAACATTAAATTTAATGAAGAAGTCGCCAAGCGCACGAACTTACCTGTGTTTATTGAGAACGATTGTTCATCCGCCGCAATTGCAGAATTACAATTTGGGCGAGGTAGTGAACTGCAAAATTTCCTCTACATATTTATTGGAACTTTTGTGGGTGGCGGCGTAGTTTTGCACGGAAATTTGGAAAGTGGAGTGCACGGCAATGCTGGTGCCTTGGCTTCCATGCCGGTGTCGCCATCGCGTTTGTCATCATGTCCTCCCAGTGAGTCTGCATTTGAAACCTTGGCGAATCGCGCGTCGTTATTTGTGTTGCGTCGCCACTTAAATGCCAATGGCTTTAGCATAAAAAATATTTCTGAATTGCCGAGTTTAATGCCTGCCGCAAAACCCTTTGTGGATGAATGGTTAACGGATTGCGCCGACGCACTCACCTTTGTGATTTTTTCATCACTCGGCGTGTTGGATTTTGAAGGCATTGTTATTGACGGCAATTTGCCACGCGATTTGGTGCAAGAATTGGTTGCCAAAGTGCAAACACAAATCACTGAACTCACACCCAATGGGGTTTTTCTACCGCAAGTTGTGATGGGCAATATTGGTGTAGACGCACGCGCAATTGGCGGCGCCATTTTGCCCTTCTATGTCAATTTTTCGCCCGACACCAGCATTATGTTGACAGCATCTGACGAGTAAAAAATCCATTCAATATTAACGAGAGTGCGCAATGTTACAGCTAGAAAAAAAGTGGGTGTGGGATTTTTGGTTTGCAGTGGATGGCAGCGATTACCATATGTTTTATCTGCAGGCCGATAAATCGCTGGGCAATCCCGATTTGCGCCATTGGAATGTGTCAGTCGGTCACGCGGTATCGCAAGATTTAAAAAACTGGATGATTTTGCCCGATGCGATTGCACCCACAACGGGTAACGATGAAGCTCCCGATTCTTTTACGACTTGGACGGGCTGCGTCATTAAAAAAAATGATGAATGGATTAAGTATTACACCGGTACCAAGCGCGCGGAAAAAGGTTTGGTGCAGCGTGTATGTATGGCAACCTCACCTGATTTAATTCAGTGGACTAAAGCCAACAATAACCCTGTAGTCGAATTAGATGAGCGCTGGTACGACGGTTTAAAACTGGAGTATTGGCACGATGCTTCTTGGCGTGATCCTTGGGTTGTGAAAGATCCCGAAAAAAATCTGTATCACATGTTTATCACCTGCCGCGTTAATACCGGTGAGCCAGATGGTCGCGGTGCGGTGGGCTATGCATCCTCAACCGATTTAAAAAATTGGACAGTGGGCGAACCCTTTTTAGCGCCAGGTTGGTTTGGCGAAATGGAAGTACCGCAAATTGAAAAAATTGGCGAACGCTATTATTTATTTTGTTCTGTCTCTACCCGCTTTCACTCAGCGTCACATCGTGCGCAACCGGGCTGTGAACCGCAAACTGGCGTTAAGTATTTTGTGTCGGATGCGATGCTCGGCCCCTACGAATGTATCGGCAACGGCTTTTTAACCGGCTCAAAGCAAGATGGCCTCTACTCGGGTAGGATCATTCAAGATGCGCAGGGCAATTGGCAGTTAATGGCCTTTATGGGCAATGATGCAGAAGGAAAATTTGTGGGCAATATTATTGACCCGATAAAAGTGATTCAGCGCAGCGATGGCAGTTTAGGTTTGGCGGATTAATCTAGCCTTTAGCTTTAAAAGACTTATTAGGGGGAGAGGCATTGTGCCTCTCTTTTTTTATGCGCCATTTTTTGCGTCATTGACGGCAACTTGTGTAAAAAAGTACAAAGCTGGAATGTAAACGGTTACTTTGCTCGTAACTCTTGCTTACCATAGCGGTACACGATTTTTACAATAATCATAACGAGGCCTTTTATGCGTGCAAGCAATCAACTACTGAGTATTCCCCTCATTGTATTTCTCACTGCCTGTGGTGGTGGCGGTGGCGGCGGTGGTGGTGGTGGCAGTACTACACCACCTGCAACCACCAGTTCTGTCGTGGCAACATCGAGCTCAAGCATCTCTTCCAGCCTATCGTCTAGCAGCCTGTCTTCGAGTAGTTCTAGCGCGTCTAGCACTGGGTCGGCAACTGCCACGGTCAGTACTTTTATGGTCGTCGATCAATTTGGTTATCTGCCAAGTGCACAAAAAATTGCGGTTATCCGCGACCCGCAAACAGGCTACGACGCCGATAAAAGCTTTATGCCCAGCGCAAACCTCAGTTTGGTCAATATGACCACAGGTGAAACTGTGCTGAGTGCAGCGCCCACGGTGTGGAATTCCGGCAATACCGATAGTACCTCTGGCGACAAGGCTTGGTGGTTTGATTTCTCCAGCGTCACCACGCCAGGTACCTATGCCGTTGTGGATAAAACCCAAAATGTTCGCTCGCCCAGTTTTAAGATTGCGGCAGATGTCTATAAGCCAGTACTTAAGAGCGCCCTGCGCACCTTCTTCTATCAGCGTGCAGGTTTCGCTAAACAACAACCTTTCGCAGAATTTGCTTGGGTGGATGGAGCTAGCCATATAGGCGCAGGCCAAGATAAAAACGCCCGTCTCTACAACGATAAAACCAACGCAGCTACCGAGAAAGATGTCTCTGGCGGTTGGTACGATGCTGGGGATTACAACAAGTACACCACCTGGGCAGCGGATTATGTGATTACTTTGCTCCATGCCTATATCGAAAACCCCGCGGCTTGGACGGATGATTTTGATATCCCCGAATCCGGTAATGGTATTCCCGATATTTTGGACGAAGTGAAATGGGGCTTGGATTGGCTCAAAAAAATGCAGGATGCGACCGGCAATAATTCGGTGTTGAGTATTGTTGGCCTCGACAGCGCCAGCCCACCATCGGCTGCCACTGGCGCAAGCTACTACGGCTCCGCCAGCACTAATGCAACCATGTCTACCGCCGCAGCCTTTGCCCTTTCCAGCAAGGTACTTCGCGATGCTCCAGCATGGAGTGCTTACGCAACAGACCTAAATACGCGCGCTGAAAATGCGTGGTCTTGGGCAGTTGCTAACCCTAACGTACTATTTTTCAATAACGATAACAGCAGACAACCGGGCAGTGCTGGTTTAGGTGCAGGCCAACAAGAGCCCATTGATTGGAATACAGGAACGGGTAGCGCTAAAGATCGCGCCACTAAGAAGCGCATAGCGGCGGTTTATCTTTATGCATCCACCAGCGGCGCAACTTATAAAAGCCATGTTGAAACGGACTATACCAATTCAAATTTAAAAATCTGGGTTGATAATTTCAACGAGCAAGAAAATTCTGCGTTGCTGTATTACGCCAATTTGAGTGGTGTGAGCAATGACGTGGCGACTAATATCAAAACCTATTTTAAAAATGGCATGACGGGTGGTAACGATAATTGGGCTGCAATGACCAGCAAGCGTGACCCCTATTTGGCTTTTTTAGGGGCTTATACGTGGGGTAGTAACAATAGCAAATCCGCCAAAGGCAGTATGTTCATGAATATCGTGAATTACGGCGTTAGCGGTTTTGATAATGCTGCCGCTAAAAACTATGCACTCACCTATGTAAATTACCTCCATGGCCTTAACCCGCAGGGCATGGTTTATCTATCCAATATGTCTGCACTTGGCGCTCACAGCTCGGTTAATGAGTTCTATCACACCTGGTTTAGTGATGGCAGCGCTAAGTGGGACAGAGTGGGTACCTCAACTTATGGCCCAGCTCCCGGCTTTTTAACCGGCGGCCCTAACCCTTCTTATGATTGGGATAGCAATTGCACCTCCGGTAGCCCCAACGCTGGTTGCGGTAGCGCAGCGCCAACACCACCCAAAGGCCAGCCTGCACAAAAGGCCTACAAGGATTTTAATACCAGCTGGCCGATTAACTCTTGGAGCGTGACTGAAAACTCCTGTGGCTATCAGTCAGCTTACCTAAGGCTTTTGTCCAAGTTTGTGAATTAACAAAGTAGAAGGGCGCAAACACTGCGCCCTTTTTTGTTATGGCATTACCTCAGCTCTGCTTCTGTCATCCAGCAATTCTTCTGCCCATCCGCCCAACACTCAAACCTCAAACCTCAAACCTCAAACCTCAAACCTCAATAATGATCAAATTATTTTCATAAGCCTATTGCCTTTATTAATTCACAGTGCTTTAATAATTACAACATCAAATAGTGCAACAAGTTTTGCTGCTTGCGCATCAAGTCATGCATAGCATCTTTAATGGGTTAGCGGCAGTTTTAAAGAGTGTGATTTCCTAATGGCGAACATCAGTGGCAACACAACCTTGCTAGGCGGTATTGAAGCGGGCGGAACCAAGTTCAATTGTGTCATTGCCAACTGTGCCGGTGACATGCTCGCACAGCGAGTGATTCCTACTACTACGCCTGAGCAAACGCTCAATGCCTGCGCGGATTTTTTTCATGAAAACCAAGCCAGCGTGGGTAAAATAAGCGCATTAGGAATAGGCAGTTTCGGGCCGATTGAACTGGATAAACGCGCCCCAGCCTATGGCAGTATTAAAAAGACGCCGAAAAAAGGCTGGTCGAATACGCAAATTGTCGGTTTCTTTAAAGATGCTTTGGATGTTCCCGTCGCTTTTGAGACGGATGTAAATGCGGCCGCTATGGGTGAGTTTACCGCAGGCGTTGCCCAGGGTTGCGATAGTTTTGTGTATGTCACCATCGGCACAGGCATAGGTGCTGGGGTGATGATTGATGGCAAGCTGATTCAGGGGATTGCGCACCCAGAAGTTGGGCACATGTTAATTGCTCACCATCCTCTGGATGAGCCGAAAATTTCTAGCTGCCCCTTTCATGCTTCGTGTGTCGAGGGTTTAGCATCGGGGGCGGCTTTAAATCTGCGCTTCGCGGAAGGCATACACGAGGTGAGAGATAATCATGTCATTTGGGATATTGAGAGTCATTACCTCGCGGTGCTCTGCGTAAACTTAACGCAAACCTATTCGCCAAGAAAAATTGTGTTGGGTGGTGGTGTTATGCAGCGAGAGCACTTGCTGCCCAAAATCCGTAAAGAGTTTTTGCGTTTGATAAATGGCTACGCGCACGAGCTTGCGATTGAGGGGGTGGATGATTACTTAGTCTTAGCCTCTGCCTCCGGTTTGTCGGGTGTTATTGGCGCCCTAGCCTTGGCGAAATCTGTACGTAATTCGTAAGCGTCTGGCGGTAGATTTTTGTTGGTTCGTTGATCTGTTGGCATGTTGGTCTTTGCTCTGGTTTGTATCGTCTCTACAAACCTTGCCCCCAGTCATGAAAGTGGCTGGGGGCTTTTTTTTGCTAGGAATTAGGAATAAAGATGCTTTTAGAAACACAGAAATATCAGGTGAGGCTCTCGGCTTTATTAGTGGAATTACGCACAACGAGATTGGTAGGCAATATGACCGATGAAGCTTGCTGACCATCAATTATCTGCAGCAGCTTTTCCACCAATAACCGCCCACCGATTTCACGGTCTTGGTGAACCGAGGTAATCGAGGGTGTGTAATAACGTGTTAACGCAATATCGTCATAGCCCACTACCGCAATATCGGTAGGCACAGACAAGCCATTGGCATCTAGCGCATTAATCGCCTTCATAGCAATGGCATCGCTCAAGGCAAAAATAGCATCAAACTTAACCCCGCTGGCAATCAGCCGCAAAGTCGCTTGGTAACCCGCATCCTTTTGCCCTTCGGTCGCCATCACCAACTTGGGGTCAATTGCCAAACTGGCTTGCGCTAAGGCTTGCTCATAACCTCGATAACGCAACACCCCCTCAGGCGTGTTGCTGTCTCCAATCACCGCAATTCGCTGACAACCTTGTTCGATTAAATGCTGAGTCGCCAAACGCCCACCCAGTAAGTTATCGCCACCCACAGTGCAATAATGTTGCCCCTCCAGTTGTGCACCCCACACCACCATGGGCTCGTAGCTTTGCGCCATGAGATTCAGGCGCTCATGAATATCGGCCTGGCCTATAACGATGATGCCATCGCAATTAATTTTACCGAGACCAATACCGCTGGAGTCTTCCAAATGCAGATTGAGGCCAGAGAGCAACATATCGTGCCCGTTCTCCATCAAGCTCACCGAAATAGAACCGAGCAGCTCTAAAAAGAAGGGATCTGAAATTTGCCATTTGGCATTTTCTGCAGAGGGAATCAGTACCGCGATGGTCAGCGATTCTTTGAGACGGAAATTTCTAGCCTGAGTATTGAGGCGATAATTGTGCAACTTGGCAAGCCGCTGAATCATTTCGCGGGTTTCAATATTAATCAGCTCGCTATTTTGCAGCGCGCGCGATACGGTCGATTTTGATACGCCCGCCATTCTGGCGAGATCCGACATCTTTAAAGCCGCTTTCTTTTCGCTAATCTCTTTCATAAGTTACATTATCGTTAAGCTGACTCGTCATCATATAGTGCAATTAGGTGCCCCACCAAGATACAAAAAGCATCGTGCGAATACACAAAATAGGAATAGGTGAATCCAAATCTGGTTTAGCAACGTCCAAGGTATGAACGGGTATATCTCTGATTGTTAAGAAGGGATAAACAATTAAGGAAACATATCAACAAATGACACTTGTCCCTATTTAGGACGCTACAAAACACATATAGTCACCCGCCTTGACATTAAGCACCTAGACTCATGCACAAGCCACCAGAACACTCTTTTTACTCGACCTATTTAGTAGATATTAAGGAATAGCTATGCCGAACAAAACGCTCCTCACACTAAGCATAATCGCCATTTTGGCCGGCTGCGGCGGCGCACCTAAAAATACCCCCACAACCGATACCAAACCCGCCATGATGATTGTGCAAGAAGATCTTGTGAAAATTTCGGCAGGCCGCATCGCCTCTGGCCCAATTATCTCAGGTTCGCTGCAAGCTAAAAAACAAGCGGATTTACGCGCGGAAGTCTCTGCGATTGTGGTGCAAGTATTAAAAGATAACGGCGATAAAGTGCAAAAAGGCGATTTGCTCGTGCGCTTGGATGACACCATTTTCCGCCAGGCCTTAATTTCTTCCCAAGAAGCCGAGCGGGCTGCGCAACAGGGTTTCGATCAAGCCGAGCGCCAATATAAGCGCTTAACCACATTGTCTAATACCGGCGCTGTATCCACCCAAGCCAAAGAAGATGCCGAATTGCGCCGCAACTCCGCACAAAGCGATTTAGCCGCAGCCCGTGCGCGCGTAACGCAAGACACTCAACAGCTTGCTCGCACCGAAGTTCGCGCACCTTTTGCGGGTATCGTTGGCAATCGCTTGGTCTCTAATGGCGATACCGCACAAGTGGGTAAAGCACTGCTCAAAGTGATCGATCCCACCAGTATGCGCTTTGAAGGTTTTGTACCTTCCGATCAAATTCAGCACATTCAAGTGGGGCAAGCCGTTACCTTTTTTATCAATGGCTCCCGCGATAAAGCCTTTGAGGGCCGTGTAGAACGCATTAACCCCGTTGCCGATACCGGCACTCGCCAAGTGGGTGTGCAAGTTGCGCTTCTCGGTACTGAGAATTTTACTGTCGGCTTGTTTGCCGAGGGCCGTGTGCAAAGCAATATCAGCCAAGGGCTCAGCATTCCTGAAACCAGTTTGATTCAGCAAGGCGACCATGCCTACGTGTGGCGCGTGCAAAAAGGCGTGTTGAATAAAGTTGAAGTGAGCATGGGCACGCGCGATGTGAAATCGGGTGATTATGCAATCAAGTCTGGCCTTAATGAGGGCGATACCATTTTGCGTCACCCACGCGGGCTGTTAGTAGACGGCGCTCAAGTGAGTTTTGAAAAAACGCCAGCGCGCGCCACTAACGCAAGCGCTACTCCCACAAGCACTATCCCCAATACTAAGAAGGAAGGCTAAGACTTATGTTTTTATCCGACTTTAGTATTAAACGCCCATTGGTCACCGTGGTCATTACCGTGGGTTTAATGATCGTAGGCTGGATGGCGCTCACAAAATTACGCGTTAACGAACGGCCCGATATTTCGCCGCCGATATTGCAAATTACCATTCCCTACCCCGGCTCTTCACCGGAAACCGTAGAGCGCGAAATTGTGGATCGCCTTGAACGTGCCATGCAGGGCATTCCCGGCGTGCATGAGCTGCGCGCTTCGGCCAATGAAGGCAACGCTTCGTTTAGTGTTGAATTTGATTTCGATAAAAATTTAATTGAAGCGGCCGATGAGGTGCGCAATTCCATTGCCAGCGTGCGCTATAAATTACCCAATGAAATGCGCGAGCCGATTATCACTCGTATCGACTCAAATGCGTGGCCGATAATGTCGCTATCACTTTCATCATCCAGCCAAAGTCACATTGAATTATCCATTTTGGCTGAAAAAGAAATCGGCGACCGTTTGCGCGGTATTCCCGGTATTGCGGTAGTCAATATTTCCGGTGATTTAAAACGCGAACTTTCGGTGTTACTGCGCAGTGAAAAATTGCGCATGCACAACATTTCAGTGGTAGAAGTGCAACGCAGTTTACAAAGCCAAAACCTCACCGCACCAGGCGGAAAAATACAAGGCGAATTAGAAGATCAAAGTATTCGTTTGCTGGGTAGACTCGCGACACCCGCCGACTTTGGCAACATAGTATTAAAACGCAATGGCGATGAAGTTTTACGCTTAAGCGATGTAGCCGATGTAGTAGACGGCAACGCCGAACGCAACAGCATAAACCTCTATAACAGCAAGGTGTCGGTAGGGATTAATATTATCCGCACTCGCGATGCAAGCACCGTAAACGTGTCAAAAGCGGTGCGCAAAGAATTAGAGGAAATTCGCAAACAATTAAAACCCGGCACCCAAATTGAAATTGCAAACGATGGCGGCGAGTGGGCAGAATCCAGTTTACATAACGTGATTGAAGCGCTGATTTTAGGCGCGGGCTTAACCATTTTTGTGGTCTATGCATTTTTAAATTCCTGGCGCTCCACACTCATCACTGCGCTCGCGTTGCCTACCTCTGTACTCGCTGCTTT
>JACCDN010018349.1_pt1 | contig 12790 bp, 12 predicted proteins | sample 7441691 | NCBI WGS metagenome assembly JACCDN01 (sample SAMN15323439, study PRJNA562643) | freshwater metagenome | isolation source: river surface water | place: USA:Blue River Watershed | collected 2017-08-16 | reverse complement strand
TTTTTAAACCAACCGCCATTGGCATAATTAAAAAAATCATCTGCAGGATTTACAAGGGAATCTCTGTTAGTAACTAATGGATCTTGGAAATCAGCTTGTTTTTTTGCGCAACTTGTCAGTACAACAAGTGAAAAAAGCACCATTTTTAATTGAATTTTCATGTCTTTGTATATTAATAGGATAATAAATCTTTTAGTTCTGTTTCAAACCTGTTTTTGGGTAAATATTGATCTTCTAATGATTTTACAAACGGGATCGGACTTTCAATACTACCTACTCTTCGAACAGGAGCGTCAAGGTGTTCAAAACAATTCTCCATCACCAAGGCAGAAATGTCGCTGGCAATACCTCCAAAAAGCGTGTCCTCTTGCAATATGATGCAACGATTTGTCTTTTTAACCGAATTAAAAATGGCAGCTGTATCAAGTGGTTGCAGCGATCGTAAATCGATCAAATCGGCTTTTATTGTAGGGTTGTTTTCCAAAACTTCTAACGCCCAATGCACACCTGCTCCAAAAGTAACAATGGAAACATCATTCCCTTCTTGTAGCAAGGATGCTTTCCCAATTGGTAAGGTGTAGTAATCTGTAGGAACTTCTTGATGGATGCTACGATACAATTGCTTGTGTTCAAAATACAATACCGGGTTTGGATCATTGATGGCTTCATTTAACAAGCCTTTGGCATCGTATGGGAAAGCTGGGTAGACAACTTTGAGTCCGGGTGTTTTTGTAAACCAAGCCTCATTTGTTTGGGAATGGAAAGGACCAGCTTGGGTTCCACCTCCACAAGGCATTCGAACCACTACATCCGCTTTTTCTCCCCAACGATAATGTTGTTTAGCCAATAGATTGACAATTGGATTGAAGCCAGTTGAAACGAAATCAGCAAATTGCATTTCGACAATCGCTTTGTATCCATTGATAGAAAGTCCCATTCCGGCTGATACAACAGCGCTTTCGCAAATGGGAGTATTTCTAATTTTATCTTTTCCAAACAAATCAACAAAGCCTTCCGTGATTTTAAAAGCACCACCGTATTCGGCAACGTCCTGCCCCATCAAAACCAAGTTGTTGTGACGTTCAAATGATAGTCTTAAACCAGACGAAATCGCATCGATGAAACGAATTTTTTCACTTTCACTATTACTTTTAACTTCTTGATATGTATACTCTTGATACACATCATTTAATTCATCAGTAACGGTAGAATCGATTTCAGAATCCGCAAGTGTCATCGCCCAATTTTCATCAATTTCTTCTTTAATTTCACTTACTATTTTTTCATTGGCATCTTCAAACAACACACCGATTTCCAATAGATATTTTTTGAAATTTGATATTGGATCTTTTTCAGCCCAAACATCCATGAGTTCTTGCGGAACATATTTGGTTCCACTCGCCTCTTCATGACCTCGCATTCTAAAAGTTTTGAACTCTAACAATACAGGTCTTGGATTTGCAATCATGGATTCTTTCAGCTCTTTGACTTTTAGATAGACATCCAAAATATTGTTTCCATCGATGATGTGACTTTCCATCCCGTAACCAATTCCTCTATCTGCTAAATTCTCACATTTGTATTGCTCATTTGTAGGAGTTGAAAGACCATATCCGTTATTCTCAATTACAAAAAGAACCGGCAAGTCCCAAACAGAAGCGATATTCAATGCTTCGTGAAAATCCCCTTCAGAAGTGGCGCCCTCACCAGTAAATACAGCAGTTACTTTTCCGTTTTGCTTTAACTTGTTGGCTAATGCTATCCCGTCTGCAACACCCATTTGCGGACCCAAATGTGAGATCATTCCAATAATCTTGAACTCTTGAGTACCAAAATGAAAACTACGATCTCTTCCCTTTGTAAAGCCAGATTTTTTACCTTGCCATTGTGAAAAGAGTCGGAATAATGGGATGTTTCTACTTGTAAATACCCCTAAATTTCGGTGCATTGGTAAAATGTATTCATCAGGATCTAATGCTGTCGTTATACCAACCGAAATAGCTTCTTGACCTATTCCAGAAAACCATTTAGACACCTTACCTTGACGAAGAAGAATCAACATTTTTTCTTCTATCATCCTAGGTTTAAGTAATTTTTTATATAATTCTAAAAGTTGAATATTTGAAATATCTTTTCTATCAAAAGTCATAGGGGTGTTTTTTTTACAAAAGTATTAAATTGAATGCTATAAAATTACAACTATATCGTTTTATTACAAAGAAAAAATATCAGGTAAAAAAGGAATAGCTATATTAATACATTGATTTTAAGTAACTTAAATATTTAGCATCTACAATAGATCGTTGATAAAATTAGCAATAATAAGTGGTCGATCCTTTATTATTAATAGAGGGAATAATTTGTTTTGTTTGGAACCTAAAATTTACATAAAAATCAATACTTTTGTAAGTAAGTAGAGGAGTTATTCTATTTAAAATTACTAATATAAAAAGTTATTGTATGCAACAAATTCCTAGTGTTGACTTACGTGATTTCCTGTCGGATGATCCGGCACGTAAACAAAAATTTGTAAATGAAATCGGCAAAGCTTATGAAGAAATTGGTTTTGTGGCTTTAAAAGGTCATTTTCTTGATGATCAATTGGTTGAAAATCTTTACAGTGAAGTTCGAAATTTTTTTTCGTTACCACTTGAAGTGAAATCTACATATGAAATCCCGGGCATTGGAGGCCAAAGAGGTTATGTTTCTTTTGGAAAAGAACATGCTAAAGGAAGATCTGCAGGTGATTTGAAGGAGTTTTGGCATTTTGGACAATATGTAAGTAAAGATTCAAAATATGCTTCTGAATACCCTGAAAACGTCACCGTAAATGAATTAGCAAATTTTAACGCTACCGGTAAACAAGCTTATCAAATGCTGGAAAAAACGGGGATATATGTATTAAGAGCATTGGCTTTGCATATTGGCTTGGACGAATTCTATTTTGATGATTATATTGCCAATGGAAATAGTATTTTACGTCCAATTCACTACCCACCGATCACTGATGAACCTAAGGATGGAGCCGTTAGAGCTGCTGCCCATGGTGACATAAACCTAATAACCCTTTTGATGGGTGCACAAGGAAAAGGATTGCAAGTGCAAAATCACGATGGTGATTGGATTGATGCCATGGCACAACCTGATGAATTGATGATCAATGTGGGCGACATGTTATCGCGTCACACCAACAATAAATTAAAATCGACCATTCATCAAGTAGTAAATCCGCCACGTGAATCATGGGGGACTTCAAGATATTCCATTCCGTTTTTTATGCATCCAGTAAGTGATATGCCCTTGAATTGTTTGCCACAATGTATCGACGCAGATCATCCAAAACAATTTGAAGACATTACTGCGGGAGCATATTTGAATGAGCGTTTGGTTGAATTAGGTTTGATAAAAAAATAAGTAATTACGATCAATCTGCGATAAAACAATATGGATTTACAAGATCAATTAAAAAAATTATTTCCAGATCATGAAGTATCGAATGAACCCGAAATAATGGAGGAAACGCCTCACACATTATTCGTGCAGCAAGAACCGATGATTTGTAAATATGAAAAACGAAAAGGTAAACCCACTACCATAATTTCTGGTTATGAAGGAGAAGACGAAGACTTCAAGCTATTAGCTAAAGAAATTAAAAATAAATTGGCCGTGGGGGGTACTTTTAAAGATAGTGAAATCATTATTCAAGGTGACTTTCGTGATAAAATCATGAAAATATTACAAGATAAAGGATTCAAAACAAAACGTGTTGGCGGTTAATAAATCAATTGATAAATGAAAATTAATAATTTAAAATTTCATCAATTACCCATTATCAATTATCAATTATAAAAAATGATACAATCATCAGAATTAATATTGAACCCCGATGGAAGTGTGTACCACTTAAATCTAAAACCTGAAAACATCGCCCATAACATCCTATTTGTAGGAGATCAAAGCCGTGTAGAAAAAATCACAAAATGGTTTGATTCGATTGAGTTTTCGCAACAAAAAAGAGAATTCAAAACACAAACGGGTTATTATAAAGGGTGTAAGATTTCAGTCATTTCAACAGGTATCGGTCCTGATAACATTGATATTGTTATGAATGAATTGGATGCCTTGGTGAATGTTGATTTGCAAACAAAAACAATCAAACCTGAATTGACTTCACTTAATATTGTTCGTATTGGTACATCTGGTTCGCTTCAAGAAAACATTCCCTGTGATAGCATTGTAATGAGTCAGTACGGACTTGGATTAGACAACATGCTCCGCTCCTATTTAATTGATGGTATTTCTGAAACAACAATAGAAGATGCTTTCATTGCACAAACCAATTGGGATCCCAAAAAAGGGCGTCCCTATGTTGTTAGAGGAAGTGAAAAGCTGGAAAAACGCTTTGAAAGCAACTCAATTTTCAAAGGATTTACCGGAACAGCTGGTGGATTTTATGGTCCGCAAGGTCGTGTCATCCGTTTAGGAATTCAGGATCCTGATTTGAATTCTAAAATGGATCAATTTGAATTTGAAGGCATTAAAATGACCAATTTAGAGATGGAGACAAGTGCTATTTATGGATTGGGTAAATTGATGGGGCACGAATGTTTGTCGATGAATGCAATTATTGCCAATCGTGCTACCGGAACATTTAGTGAAGATCCATACAAAACAGTGGATGAATTAATTGTTTATGCCTTAAACAAATTTGTAGAATAGAACTCAATGAATATAGGATTAGAATCTTCGCGTCTTCTTTACCGCCCTTTTGAGCTATCTGATGCGCAAGACATGTTTGCCATGGACAGCAATCTGGAAGTGCATAAATATTTGTGGCAAAAACCTTCACTTCACATCGATGAATCCATTCAAATTATTGAATATTTACATCGACAATACAAAGAAAATGGCATTGGTAGATATGCAACCATAATAAAAGAAACCGGGGAGTTTATCGGCTGGACCGGAATCAAATACATCAATGATCACATAGAGAATGGTCAGACTAATTTTTATGATTATGGCTATCGTTTGAATGAAAAACATTGGAACAAAGGATACGCAACAGAAGCTACAAAAGCTTGGTTGGACTATGGTTTTGATCAAATGAACATTCAAACTATGAACGCGTACACGCATGCAGAAAATGGCGCGTCCAATCACATCCTGGGCAAAGCTGGTTTTCAAGCAATCGAAACATATCAAAATCAGGATCTTGTATCTTGGAAATGGTGGCAACTAACAAATCAAGAGTATTCCAAATGAGACCCATACGAATTGCCGGCGTACCCGAACATTTTAATCTTCCTTGGCATTTATGCATTGAGGATAGTGAATTTTCAGATTTAGGAATTGATTTGCAATGGACGGACGTTCCAGAAGGTACTGGTAAATTATGTCAAATGCTTCGAAACGATCAAACTGACTTAGCCGTTGTTTTGACAGAGGGAATTGTCAAAGATATCATTGCTGGAAATCCTTCTAAAATGGTTCAAATTTATGTTGATTCGCCCTTGATTTGGGGTGTACATGTGGATGCAAAATCTGATTATTACAATTTTTCGGACCTTAAACATAAAAAAGCTGCCATTTCTCGAGTGGGTTCTGGCTCGCAATTGATGGCCTATGTGAATGCGCGAAATAATGATTGGGACACATCTAACTTGGATTTTGAAATTGTTCATACCATTGACGGAGCAGTTGAAGCATTGACAGAAGGGAATGCCGATTATTTCATGTGGGAACGATTCATGACAAAACCCATTGTAGATCGAGGTGTTTTTAGACGAATTGGAGATTGCCCTACTCCATGGCCCTGCTTTGTTATTGCGGTTCGAGAAGATTTTTTAAAAAATCACCCGCACTCAGTTGCTCAAATTTTAGAAATCATCAATAAAATGACTTTAAAATTTAAGACGATTCCAAACATTGATGCGTTATTAGCTGAACGATACCACCAAAAAAGAGAAGATATTCAGGAGTGGCTTGCATTAACCGAATGGTCTCAAAAACAACTCACAAAAGAAGCTTTTGCCAAAATTCAAAATGAATTATTTGAACTGCGTATCATTGATAATAAAAGTACCTACGAAGCATTGACTTCTACTTTATAGATTGCGTAAAATAACATGATGATAAATCTATTGAATATTAAAAAATTAGATGAACGTTTCACGGTCAAACGACCTTGGGATTTGATTATTTTGATATTGATTAGTCTGTTATTAACGATTCCAGCTTTCATCATAGCCCATCAAAATCTAGTCAACCTTAACCTTTCTTTTCATTTGGATCGAATTCTGTTGTTTGTGCTATTGTTTGGAAGCTTTCTTTTTATTCTTTTTAAATTACGAAGAATCACATTACTGACCCTTTTCGGATATCTGTTGTTATTGTTTTACGGCACCATCTTTGGAGGTTACGGATTCAAAACAGTTTTTGACGAGTACAATTCAATGATGTACACCATGTACAACAATCCATATCCGCAAGATATTATATTGAAGAAATTATTACCTTTTCCGAACAAGTCTAAAATTGAAAATGCAGTTGATTATAGCAACCCCAAAGTGCGCAACTTTGCCATCATGGCAACATCCAAATATTTCAAAGATATTGATGGATATGAAGAGTTCCGCACCCTTATTCAGTGTTTTGCAGTTTTCAAAGAAATCAATTCCCAATGGAATTATGTGCATGATCCCAAAAACCAAGATTACATAGCGAGTGCCTCCGAATCGATAACATATTTGTCTGGAGATTGTGATGACCATTCCATCTTAATGGCTGCTTGTATTCGATCAATTGGCGGTGTACCCAGGTTGATTCATACAGACGGACATATATATCCAGAAATATTGATAGGAACAAAATCAGATTTAGAAACCATCAATTATTTAATAAAAAATGAATTATTTTTGATTGAAAGTAAAAACCAATCGATTCATTATCATATTGACGAAAGGAATCAAATTTGGTTGAACCTTGATTATACAGCAAAATATCCGGGTGGGCCTTTCATGTCAGAAGAAATATTAGGAATCTTAAATTTACAATAATGAATGAAAAAGTTGCAACAGTTGATGCCTACATTGCTCTCTTTTCTGAAGAAATTCAAAAGGTACTGCAACAAATTAGAAAGACCATTCAAGAGGTTGCGCCCAATGCGCAAGAATGCATTAGTTACCACATGCCTGCCTATAAGCAAAATGGAATTTTAGTTTATTTTTCGGCTTGCAAAAGTCATTATGGATTTTACCCTACACCTTCCGCCATTGTTTTTTTCAAGTCGGAATTGGCAAGCTATGTAACTTCAAAAGGTGCCATTCAATTTCAAATGAATGAAGAAATACCCTTTGAATTGATTAAAAAAATGGTGTTGTTTAAAGTTGAAGAAAACAAGCGAAAATAAATTACCATTCAATCGGTTTTTTATTCACAGAAATTAAATAGGCATTGGATTGACTGAAATGTTTGTTTCCGAACCATTTTCCTTGATTGGCACTTAATGGTGACGGATGGCCCGAAGTTAAAATCAGGTGTTTCTGAGTGACAATGTTTTTCCCTTTTTTTATTGCGTAGGCACCCCAAAGCACAAAAACAACGTGTTCTTTCTGTTCGGAAATGGCTTTCACCACAGCGTCTGTAAATATTTCCCAGCCTATTTTTTGATGGCTTCCCGGTTTATTTTGTTCAACGGTTAGTGTTGCATTCAATAAGAGAACGCCTTGCTTGGCCCAATTCTCGAGATTACCACTAGAAGGTAAAAATACGTGTCCAAGATCATCATTCATTTCCCTGAAAATATTCCGAAGGGAAGGTGGAATTTTGATGCCTTCATTCACAGAAAAACAAAGTCCGTTTGCTTCGTTTTCACCATGGTAAGGGTCTTGACCAATAATCACAATCTTGATGTCCTCAAAATCACAATGATGGAAAGCAGAGAAAATAAGTTCTTTTTTGGGATAACAAACGGATGTCTGATAATTTGTATCTACCGTGTTCATCAAATTTTTGAAATACTCTTTTTCAAATTCGTTGCCAATTGCATGCATCCAAGAGCTCGATAATTGATGTAACATATCATAAATTTTATCAAAAATATCAAATATTAATCAAATTGGAACTATTAGTTTGTAACTTTGATTTTTTTAATTTCAATTATTACTTTTCGTATAAAATGATTTCGATTACCCCAAAAACGCTACAAGATTTAGAATTTAATACTGTTTTGCAAACCATTTCGGATGGTTGCAACACAGACTTGGGTAAAATGAAGGCGTTGGAAATCATCCCTTTTAATGACGAAACACAATTATTAGATAATTTAACACAAACCTCCGAATACTTATCGTCGTTTACAAACAATAATGCCATTCCAAATCACGGATTTGAAGAAGTCACCAATGAGTTGAAATTTTTGTCTATAGAAGATAGTCAACTCGAAGTGAGTGCTTTTCGAAAGATTGCTTCCTTATCTGAAACTTCAAATAATTTGATATTGTATTTGAAGAAATTCAATGATTATTATCCCAAATTACATTTGAAATCATCTTCTGTTGAAGTGACGAAATACATCATTCAAGCAATTGAGGAAGTGGTGGATAAATTTGGTGAAGTCAAAGACAATGCCTCTCCCGATTTATTGATGATTCGAAAAGACATGCAAGTTTTACGTGGTAAAGTAAATCAGAGTTTTGGCATGGCACTCTCCCATTATAATTCTTTGGGATATTTGGATGATATTAAAGAAAGTTTTGTAGAAAACAGACGTGTACTAGCGGTTTTAGCGATGTACAGAAAGAAAGTAAAGGGATCTATTTTAGGTAGTTCTAAAACAGGAAGCATTGCATTTGTAGAACCTGAATCTACTTTGAATTATTCTAGAGAATTAAAAAATTTAGAATACGAAGAGAAAAAAGAAATCACAAAAATATTAAAATACTTAACGTCGAGTATCCGTCCTTATCATGACTTGATCGCACAATACCAAACGTTGTTGAGCGACATCGATGTGATTGCTTCTAAAGCAAAGTATGCTCGCAAAATCAACGGTATATTGCCTCAAATAGCAAAAGAAAAACGATTGTTTTTTAGAGATGCCTATCATCCAATATTGTATTTATCAAATAAAAACAGCAATCAAATTACGCATCCACAAACGATCGAACTAAATGAAAGTAATAGCATCATTGTAATATCGGGGCCCAATGCGGGAGGAAAAACGATTTCCCTAAAAACCGTTGGTTTGTTACAATTGATGTTGCAAAGTGGGATTTTGATTCCTGTTCATGAACGAAGTGAAACGTTTTTGTTTGATAGAATATTGACCGATATTGGAGATAATCAATCGATAGAAAATCACTTGAGTACCTATAGCTATCGATTAAAAAACATGAATTATTTTCTCAAGAAATGTAATGCAAAAACATTGTTTTTAATTGATGAATTTGGAACGGGTTCCGACCCAGATTTGGGTGGTGCTTTGGCAGAAGTATTCTTAGAAGAATTTTATCATCGGGAAGCATTTGGAATCATCACAACGCATTATACCAATTTGAAAATATTAGCAAACGAATTGCCTAATGCTACCAATGCCAACATGTTGTTTGATGAACGCACGTTAGAACCAATGTATAAGTTGCATTTGGGTCAGGCAGGAAGTTCGTTCACGTTTGAAGTAGCGCAAAAAAACGGGATTCCGTATGGTTTGATTAACAGAGCCAAGAAAAAAGTTGAAGGAGATAAAGTACGATTTGACAAAACGATTGCTACTTTGCAAAAAGAACGTTCCAAGATGGAGAAAACCTCTCAAACACTAAAAGAGGAAGAATCCAAAGCGCGTGATGAAGGCAGGAAAATGGAGCAGATTAATTTAAAAATCAAGCAGAAATTAGAAAGCTACCAGGAGTTATATGACAGCAATCAAAAAATCATTTACATCGGTCAAAAAGTAGAGGATATTGCTGAGAAATATTTCAACACCAAGAACAAGAAAGAACTGATTGGAGATTTTTTGAAATTGGTTGAAATTGAAAATTCCAAACGAAAGAAAGCTTCTGCAAAAGAAATTCAAGAAAAAGAGACCGTTAAAAAAGTGGTTGCAAAAGAAGTAGAAGTAAAAGTTGAAGCCATCCGAAAAGAGAAAAAAGAAAAGAAACTCAAAGCGAATGCGGTCGAAGAAAAACCAAAAATGGTTTTGAAGGTAGGTGATCGTGTCCGTATGTTTGACGGAAAAGCAATTGGATCAATTGATAAAATAGAAAAAAACAAAGCGATAGTAAATTACGGTGTTTTTACTTCATCAGTAAGTTTAGATGTTTTGGAATTTGTTGAACGACCAAAATAATGCATCAATTACCCCAACATAAAAAAATCATCTTGTTTGACGGCGTTTGCAATCTCTGTAATTTTTTTGTGCAGTTTGTGATCCAACATGACAAAGCAGACAAATTCCGATTTGTGTCATTGCAATCTGAGTTGGGTGAACAGATTGCATCTACTTCTCCTCTATCCTCCAAACGATTAGATAGCGTGCTACTTTTGGATGTAGCTACCTCTTCCTTTAAAAATAAATCACAAGCTGTTTTTGAGGTATTGATCGAGTTGAATTATTTCAAATGGTTTACGAAACTATTCTCAATATTCCCTATAATCTTGACCGATCTGGTTTATGATCTCATTGCAAAATACCGGTACCGATTGTTTGGAAAGCAAAATCAATGTTGGGTTCCAACGAGAGAATTACAATCTAAATTCCTATAAAAAAAGGCTTCTTAATTTCTTAAGAAGCCTTCATTATATTAGAACTAAATTGATTAGTTTTTGATGATCTTTTTGGTAGTACTACCTTGATCAGAAGATACTTTCATCAAGTAAACACCTGTAGATAAATCACTGATGTTGATTTGACCTTCTGTTGCGTTTAATGAAGTGTTTTTAACAATTCTTCCGTTTAAATCGGTCATTTCTACATTTGAAATGATTGCATTTGTAGTATTTGAAATAGTTACTAAATCATTTGCTGGATTAGGATAAACAGAGAAATCAATTGTTGAAGCAAAAGAAGCTGTCTCTAATAGTGTATCTGTAGCAGATGCTCTTGTAACTAGATTATCAAAGACAACTGAAGTTGATAAAGTATTAACAGCAGTTGTAGAACCACCTGCAAAAGCTACGAAATCTACTTCTGTTGGGTCAAGACCTACAGCAGATCCAGTAAGTGTTAAACCAGCGGCAGCAATTCCAGGTCCTTTAATTCTGATTTGACCAGTTGTCTTGTTGAATGAAATACCAATTTTGCTAAAAACATTTGCAGGTAATTGAATTCCAGGTGCAGCTGCTAATGCATAACTATAATTTCCAACCGTACTAGCAGCAGGGGTAGAATAAGCAACTAAAGACAATTCGCGTGTAGATGCGTTGACAGCAAAACCAGCAAGTGTTTTTGAATATGTTGAGTCATAAATATAAACACCAAAAACATTTTTACTTGTAGTAGTTCCAGCTCCTGGGTTAATATCTACTTCTAATTCAATAATATTATTTCCACTTGTTCTTGTTGCCCATACAGTTGGTAAGCCATCTTTCCATAAAAAAGTTCCACCTTTATCTCCATTTGGACCAGTTAACTGTAAACCTGTACTTGCATTTCCAGTTGAAACAAATTGAGCAATTGAAGCAGTTGCATTTGTGCTTGTAGTTGGATCAGTTCCATTACTAGTTTGAACATAATAGGAACCTATGCCCGGAGCAGTACCAGCAATATTTGTAGAGACATTTCCAATTGCTAGTGAGTTAAAATTCTCAGTAGTTAATGATTGTGCTCCCATAAAAAATGGAATACTGATAAATAAATTAAGTAAAGTTTTTTTCATAGTTGTTTATTAAAATGTTAATAATCAACAAATATAAAAAAATATTTCAATGTTTTTTTAATTATTTTAATCTTCTTTTTCCCATTTACCTACCACGGTTGTAGCTAATGCATTTCCAAGTACATTTGTAGCACTTCTGAACATATCACAGAAATGGTCAATTGGAAGGATCAAAGCAATACCCACAGCTGGAATGTCAAACATACCGCAAGTGGCTGCCACTACAACCAAACTAGCACGAGGTACTCCTGCAATTCCTTTGCTTGTGAGCATTAAAACCAATAACATGGTCAATTGAGTACCTAAATCCAACGGCACATCATACGCTTGTGCAATAAAAATACTTGCAAAAGTCATGTACATCATGCTTCCATCTAGGTTAAAAGAATAACCAAGAGGCAACATAAAAGAGACGATTTTATCTTTCACACCAAATCGTTCTAACTCTTCGGTTAATTTTGGGAAAACGGCTTCACTACTTGTTGTTCCGAAAGCAATAGCAAGCGGACTCACAATTCGTTTCAACAATAAAGTCATTCTCGATTTTAGGAAAATATAACCTACCAATAACAAGAAAAACCACAAAGAAGCAATCCCTACTAAAAAGGATCCAAAAAAATAAATGTATGTTTTGAATAAATCTGCCCAATCTATTATAGCTAAGACACTTGCGATGGCCCCAAAAACTCCAAAAGGAGCAAATTTCATCACGTAATTTACCATTTTTAAGATGATATGCGAGGTTTTATCAAGTGCTCTTACTACGGGTTTTGCATCCTCCCCAATGGCAGCGGCAGCCAATCCGAAGAAGATTGAAAAGATAACTATTTGCAATATTTCGTTGGTTGCCATAGCCTCCACAATGCTTTTAGGTATGATGTGCTCTACAAAATTTTGAGCAGAAAAACCTTCCG
>JACCDN010971159.1_pt1 | contig 12791 bp, 15 predicted proteins | sample 7441691 | NCBI WGS metagenome assembly JACCDN01 (sample SAMN15323439, study PRJNA562643) | freshwater metagenome | isolation source: river surface water | place: USA:Blue River Watershed | collected 2017-08-16 | reverse complement strand
CAAGCGCCGCTTAGGTATTGAATTTGTTTATTGGTGCTTAATTCAAAAATAAATTGACCGGCTATTGGAACAGCAACATCTGTTCTTACATTATATGTAGGAATACTCCAACCTGTTGCGGTATTTGTCACCTGCAATTTAATCAAAGAATACGGAATTACATTGTTTAACAAATTTATGTTGCGAATGTATCCACCGCTTGAAATGATGTAGATGCCTTCACATCCAACGGATGATGGTGTTTTGATTAAATTTCCTGTAATAGCGACATTTTCAATGCCGGTAGAGTTTGCTAAAAAGTCAATTCCTCTGCCCAATGTCGTTACTTCATTTCCCGTTACTGTAATGCCAGAGCAGCTACCAAATCCACCATACATAAAATTTATTGTTCCAGAACTTTGATTGTTTGAAACAATCGTATCTGTCATGTCAACAAGTTTTACAAAAAATGTATTTGCAGCACCAGAACCTAAAAATATATTTCCGGTAATCGTCAAATTACTGCCATCATAAGCATCAACAAAACTATCTATGTTTCCATAAATTGCTGTATTATTGGCAACGATGATTTTGTCTGAGCCGCTTCCTGCGTAAGTCTTTAAGAATACCGATAAAGAACCGCCATCAAACACAGTATTGTTTACAAACTGAACATCGTAAGTACCATTTTGACAATTAAACACTTGTGTTGCATTAGCGCCTGGAATAATTGTGTTGTCTGAAACAATGACATCTCTTACTGCACTATGAACGTCAACTGCATTAAATTGTGATCCAATACCACTAAAACCAGAACGGGCATAATTGCTAATTGCATTGCCATTTACAAGAATGTTGTATGTCAGATAGTTTGCATCATTAGGTTCTATATCAACACCAGCCAAAGCTGTGCTAACAATGTTGTTATTTACAACAGAAATTGCATGAGCACTATCTGTAATAGCAACACCCATTCTGTTTACGGTATCAATGTAATTTTCAGAAATTAAAATTTCCGAGCAATAGGCGAGTAGAATACCATCCCCTCGCATGTTTCCATTACCACCAATGTTTTTAATGGTGTTTGTAATAATTTTTGCGTCTTGAGTCCAAGCAGAAGGTGTTGCATTATCACCAATTACAATACCAAAACCGTATTCTGGGGAAGTATTACCTATGTCATGGATATTGCAATTTTTAATTGATGTATTTAATGCACCTTTAATTCTAATTCCTATGTCAAAATCACCAGTGATTTCAACACCATCAATTGTTACATCATCTTCAGAATCTATATATACAGCAATGTTCCAAAATCCTGCGCTAGCAGTCAATATGCCGCCTTGTAAAATCTGACCTTGTTTTGGATAAATGGTGTCAGAAATAACAGAATTTGTTAATTGAATAATTCCCGTTACACCGCTATCTAAAGCAGCTTGAATCGCAGCAGTATCATCAGTAACGCCATCACCAACAGCACCGAAGTCTTTAACGCTGACGGTTTGTGCAAGTTTAGCTTCTACTGTTTCTGTAACGCCTCCAGTAAATGGAGGGTCATAAGATACATTAGCAGCATCGGTAGAGCTAGAAGATACTGGAGAAGCAGTCGTAAATTTAACCGATGCGCCTACATGAAGGCCAGACACAAAAGTAACAGTATCAGTATCAGTTTCAACATAAGCGTATTGTGCACCTGGGCCGTACTGATTAACACCGTCCACAAATACCGACAGGCTATTAGTGCCTGGCTGGTACTGCATTGTGGTCAGGTTAAACACAGTCTGACCAGCGGTAGCCGTTTGAATCTCTTGCTGCGCGGTGTAAGCGATAAAGTTGCTGTTAATGCCAGTCAGATTGTCATAAGTGGCAATTAGCGTATCGTTGCTGTCTTTGAGGACAAACTTGTAGCTAATGCCATCCGTCAGCCAAATCTCATACGGTACACGACCAGCTGAGTTTAGGATAATCGGATTGCTATTAGCAGTCAGACCGTTTGAGCTTGTGTAAGTAGCAGCCGGAGTCGTAGTACCAGCGGCGTAGGTGTAAATCTTACCGCCGGAAAGGACGTTCCCACTGTTATCGAGCAGTTGGGCACCAGCGCCCCAGATCGGAGAAAGATTTACAGCCATGTGTTACTCCAACAGGATAAAGCCGCCGTCCTCTTGAACGAGGTTTGCGCCGGACTCGGTTTCTAAGTTACCAAATTCTTGATCGCGCCCGTAGCCGGAAAAGAAACTAGCGATGCCACCTAGCCCGATGGCTACCGCTGTTCTAAGTCCGACACCCCAGCTCATCGAATGTTGATCGGCTTGGCGTAAACGGTGCCAGCTGCCGACACTTGAAGAGCACTAACTCGCCACGGAGCACCAGAACCCGTCTGTGGAGCGTAGAACGGAATCGGTGTGTAGGCTGGAATCGGTGTGCTGGCAGAAGTGGCTGTAACGCCTTCACCAACAGCGATATACGCGTCCTGCGTACACCAGACCAGAACACCCTGCGGACCAGGAGGCCACGGACCAAGGCTGACAGCGGTACCACTGGTTGAGTCGGAATCAGCCGGATAGTTACCGTCGGCTAAGGGGTGCAGAAGTTCCATAATCGTTCCTTACGCTAAGAAGCGGAGCTTGTAGAGGGTGCTCAGGTACAACTCAATGATACCATCAATCAGGTTTTGAAGGGGGGTATCGTCCTTTTCACAGACATCGTAGCGCCCTTTTTCAATCTCAGCAAGCTGATCTTGCAAAAATTCCACCACATTGCCAGTTTTCTTGGCAGACATAAGAGAAATCGGGCCAATCAGACCATGACGGCCTTGATATGCTTCAGCAAATCCGTCAGCCAGATCAATGATGTTCTCGTAAAACTTCTGAAGCGCCTTGTGTTTGGCGTAGCTGCGGGTGTTCAAATGCACGGAATGGGTCACATCCCGTGCCAGAAACAGCATCCCGATAAAATCATTGCATTTCATTACCTTCTCCTATTTCAGGCGCTTCTTGCAGCTCTTCATGCTCAGGAGCACCGCCGATTAGATCACCAGTGTCCAGAGCAGCGGCAATCGTGCCCATAACAATGTCTTGGATCTGTTCTGGCGACATACCGGCTTGAACAGCTGAAATACGCTGCGTTTCAGCCTGATAAGCCTTGATTTCAGCTTCGTAATCCTTACGGCGCTGTTCTTGAGCTTCGATGGATTTGGCAGCGTTCTGGATCATCTGATACATCTGCTCCATTTCCTGACCCATTGCCTGAATCTGCTGCTGAGCGGCTTGCAGGGCAGGCGATTCTTCCGATTCAGACGTGATCTTAGGATCGATGGTCTTGGCAAAACGCTTCGCCATCTCTTGAGCACCAGGCCAATCCATGTTCTTGACGAACAGATCACCAGCCACCTGCCACAGTTGCGGATTACCTTGCAGCAATTGCGCCATAGCTTCCAGAGCTTCTTGGCGCTTGGTGGCATAACCAGGACCAGTCGTTACCACAACGTCGTATTTACCGACGCCAGGATTGTAGATCTTCTCGATTACGATACCGTTCTGATCCGTAATCTTACGCACGGGTTCCGGCTGCATCGGGTCCATCTTGACCATGCTGGTCTCACCATCTTCACCAATGATTCGAGCGATACGCTGGGTATCGTAAATCTTCGGGATCAGGTCAACCAGCTGACGGGTCACATGGCGCACAGCACGGGCCAGATTATCGACGTAGTGATAGGTGCCGACATCAGCTTCACGCTGACGAGCGAGAATCGCTTTACCAGAACGCTCATTGGAGGTCATGCCCAGCGAGGCGTTGTACTGACCCGTAGCGCTCTTAATGTCGTCAGCAGCGCCCATTTTGGCCTGAATGAGGCCAGTTTGAGCCAGAGGTGGGGCAGCACGCTGCGGCAACGGTAGAACAGCGCCATTACCGTCTGTAACGTCTGGATTGACCTCCAGATACGGCCAGTTATTCGTATTGGCCGTTTTCCACTGCATCTCGTAGCCTTCAAACTGACCACCGTAGCCAATAAACGGCGCTTTTGGTGCCAGAGCCAGCATTTCGGCTTCCTGCGATACCCAGTAGTTGTACATACGCTGGGCATCTTTGGCGTTGCGGACCAGACCAGACACATACAGTCGGCCTTCCACTTCAAACTCATTACCGACCACGCGAACCACGGGAATCCACTTACCGGCCCATTCGCGCTCCTCAAGCACTTCATAGCCGTTGGTCTTGCACCACATGATCTTACGCATTTCCGACTCGCGTGAGCGGATCGGACGGCCATAAATGACCTTCATTTCCTTATCTTCTGGCGTGCCCTCAAAGACCGATGCGCCATTCGGATACAGGTTCAGCTTCTTTTTCTTACAGTCGATGTAGAAATACTCGGCAATCTTGACCGTATACTCACCGATCCACTGACTAATCTCTTGATCGCCTACGCCCAGCGTCTGAAGCGTCGAAATCGGCGCTGCGTCTGGGTACATATACTCGTATTCTTCGCGGGTAACATCCTCAGTGATGAAACACCACTTGGCATCAGCACCTGTCGGATCTTGAATCAGCGGGTCCATGTACACGCTGAAGCTGTTGCGTACACGAGCAATCTTGATGTCCTGCTCGAATGTCTCTTCGTCGCAGTATTCGGTCAGGATACGGATGTAACCCTCACCGTAGGCCACTTGGTTCTCACAGGCGGTATCGTATGCTACGTCTGCATCCGAGATGTACTGGATGTGGCGCACGACGCCGTTGAAAATTTCAGCAACTTCTACGTCAGCCTTGTCATCGGCGGGGATAACCTTACCCGAGGGGCGATTCTGACGCTGATCGTTAGTAACTTGGTGGACGTGCTGTGGGAGCTTGTTAATCGTCAGCGTAGGGCGTGCGTTGATCGTCTGACCCTGCACAGCGCCACGGGTGGCTAGAACATCAGATGGCCACTGCCACTGGTTGTCTGGTGAACCTGCGTAGAACCGCAGATCATCCAGCTCATCCTCGCGGCTATCGGAGAGCGCGGAAATAGCGACATTCAATCGCTGTCGCATGGTGGACAGCATTTCCTCTTTAGGCGTATTCCCGTCGGCTACACGGCCAACTGTGTTCATTTCACCATTAGGCATCAAACACTCCAATCACATCTTTTTCGCGCATAGCGAGGTAAGTTTTGCCGTCATGTTTGATCGGCTGTCCACTGTATTCCCCGAATAATACACGATCCCCGACGTTTAGGCACAATTTAATCCAATCACCGTGATCGGTACGGATACCAGGCCCAACAGCTACTACAGTACCCTGTGATAGCTTCTTTTCGGAGCTTGGGACTACCAATAGACCCTCGTGTTTCTCGACTTCCTGCTCGATGTAAACACAGTCAAACATTGGCTTGATGTTCATTTTTCATCCTTGATCAGTTTACGGAAACCTTTTCCTGTTGACCAGACATAATTACCGCACCGAATAGCAATCAGCGGCGGTAAAAATGTCTCATACGGCACAGAATATGTACGTTTGGATCTGACACAAAACTCAACCAGTGCGGTTCTGAGTGTCAGTTCCATTTATTTCTTCTTAGCCGAAGCTTTAGGTGCAGCAGCGGCACGTTTTGTAGCGTAGGCGATGGCTACGGCCTGTTTTTGAGGCTTTCCAGCAGCAATCTCAGCCTTGACGTTCTTGCGAAACGCTTCTTTCGATGTCGATTTAACGAGTGGCATTATGATCCCATCCATGAATTAGTCACTGCGGCACGGTCATAGTAGGACCGCCGTGGCACCTTGTCAATACGCGACTCACGATGCGCTACAGGATAGGCGAACGTCACGGCCAGCGCATCAGCGGAGTCCGGGGACGCAAGCCCCCGGGATTTCATCTCCTTTTTCCCCTCTAGCTGGATCGCACCGGATGAGTCGAACTTCATAGCAGGGGCAGTCAGGTCAGCTTTTAACTGTCTGTCTGTGGGAATACTAGCAGTTTTTAACCAATCGCGCATCGCGCTCCATATTTCAGCGCGTTTATTTTTATACATAACCGGATTCTTCGACTTCCAGCCAAAGTTCACACCGCGCACCTTGTAACGCTGCTCGTTAAGCCTATCCAGGATGCCATATCCCAAGCCACCCTCATCGATCACGGTCAGCGTCGGCTTGTACTCCTCAATGGCGTCAATCACCCGACCCACCACCTCCATCGTATCCTCACCGCGATACCGCTTGATGGCGATCAGGTCACGACCTTGGCGCACTGCAATCACTGTCGAGTCATTACCACCCCGTGCAGGGTCAACCCCGATTACAATAGGCGCAGTCAAATCTTTGTACTTCTCGCGCTTAAACGCTGCCTCGACTGTTGACGGCGAAATAAACTGGTCATCCCCGGCAGATGGAAACTCACCATAAACTTCCACCCGCGCTTGGATAGAGTCCTCCCCATATTCATCGATGATCTGCTGATAAATGCCTTTATCTGTCCCCTCGACGGTCCGCGAATCAATTTGCCGTCCACGCCAAAAGTCGCGTTTAGAGTTGAAACACTCAAAGAAGTAACCCGTATTGCGCCGTGGGTTACTAAACGCGAACCAATACCGGTCTAAAATGTTCTCTGTAAAGAAACCAGCCGCAACCGACCAAATACCGTCAGGAATACCACTCGCCTCATCGAATATCACCATCATACCGTCATGGTTGTGAACACCGGCATAGCTGTCAGGGTTCTCTTCAGACCAGAGCTTTCCTTCTGCTGCCCAGTACCGTGTACCCTTCTTCAGATCCCGCTCCACTAGCTCAGTCAACCATGCAGCCGGTACAAGCTTAGTAGCTGAAATCTCCCACCAGTGCGCGTTGATGATCATCGTGCTCCACTTAGTCAGCTCACCCCAGGTAACACTTCGCAACTGGTTCTCACTGTTGGCGCTAACCACAATAGTGCTACCTATCCGAGTTGTCAGCATCCACAGGATTAGCCACGACACCAGCGCAGACTTACCAATACCACGACCAGACGCAACCGCTAACCGTAGCGCGTCCATCACGTCCGCATCCTTGTTATCCCGCAGATGCCGAGTTATATCGCGCAGCACCTGCCGCTGCCATTTACGCGGTCCATCGAACCTCTCCAGCGGCGTATTCTTCTGCCCCCACGGGAACGCAAACAGCACAAACGCCTCGGGGTCATCTCTCACAACCGGACTCCACAGCTGACTCATTAACAGCTGCTCATCATCCGGGCTATATATCGGCTTCTGCATTATTCGACATCCTCATGGTCAATCACACGACCAATCAATCTGCTATTCGCTTGCTCCAGCGCAGCCGTGATCGATATATTCTGGTTCACTTCCAGCGTTTTAACGTCGCCATATCGTTTCCGGTTCCACGTCTTAATCAGGAACTGTCTACTGTCGATACGCAGCTTACTTCTCTGCACATCCTCTGGTACGCCGCTGTCATTCACACCATCGGCAATCTCCAGAATCTCAGCGGCGATCATTTCCGAACCAATCTCCTGAGCCTCGTAATATCTTGACTTACGCATTGGATCTTTATGAATCCACCGTAACAGCTGCGTGTAATCGAAATCCCGCTGATCGTCGCGCAGAATCTCCTTCAGATTGATCCCACGGGAAATCTTATCGAGGATAGTCTCGAAGAATATTTCAAACTGCTTCTCTTTCAGTTCTACAACTGAAGATCTGAGCCATGTGGGTACTTCGATTGAATTTGTCATTGCCAGCATGATAGCGCCATTCATTGAACGTGCTTCTATGTATCACATCTGTTGGTGAGATGCAAGTGGGATAGAGAATCACAATGTGTAAATGGATCTCGGTTTTAAAAAAATAAAAAAATTTTCTCGTGATGCCTTACTGCCATTTTCCCATTTCCCTCGGCCCCCACCCGCCCCCTGCTCCCAGAATCCGAATTATTCCCTGAACCTTGGCGCACTTGTCACAGTCATCAGGGAATGGCGGCACAGTTGTCACAATGCACAATGTGAACCATGCAATACAATGTGACCATGTGCCATGACAATGTGAAGCCATGACCAGGCGAACCAGGGGAAAATCCTCCCGTCATGACAATGTGAAAAAGGGAAAGCCTGCACAATGTGAGCAAGGGGGAAATGTGACAACTGTCCCTCCGCAGGCGAGGGGGGTGTTTTTTGACACTTACCGCGATATTTTCCAAAACTGTACCCCCCCGATTTCAGTCACAGTTGGCACAGTTGACCATGCCTGAAGTTGGACAATGTGATAAAGTGAGCCAGTTAGACAGAGGAAAACACCCTCGAAAATTATTTGTGCTGATGATGCAAAAAAGGTTTGACTTTGTGAAATGTACCCTTTACAATGTGTACATGGATCAAGAAATGATCCTTTCCACAATGTAAACGTGAGGTGATACCATGAAAATGACACAACAACATTACGCAACACTCAAGGCGATGATTGAGCCGTTGGCTGGCAAAATCGCAACGCATCGTGAGTACCTTGTGAACGAAAACAAAAGCAAAGATGTCGAAAAGCGGTTGCGCTGGGATCTGTCTTACGCTGCCAAAGCTACCGCGTGGATCTGTGACAATCTATATTCATATTTGAATGATGCTCACATTGATACCGCGCTCCGCTCAATTGTTGCCGAATTGGAGGCTACAAAATGAACCAACTGACCAAACGCGCCATTCACAATGTAGAAAAGAATGAACCACAGAACGACACATTGCTCGCCGTTGTCTGTGGTGTAGTGTTCGCGGCTCTAACCCTCGCATTTTTTCTGTAACTGTAAGGAGTAAATCAAAATGACAAACTCAAACCAATTCGTACAATTCATGGCTGACACTTATGAGGCCGATGAGCTTCGTGAGATCGCTGAACACGGATGCGCCAGTGGTTGCGCTAGCGGCATGATCTACTATAGCGAGACTGTAGCTCTGTTCGATAAGTACCGCGATGATCTGTTCGAGATCATGGAAAACTACGCCAGCGAAATGGGTCAGCCGCCCGATATTAGCCTTACCGATAGCTTCACGCAATTCGCTAATGCTGTTGTTTGGTTCTGTGCTGAAGTAATCGCATACGAAATGATCCAAGGGGACGAATAATGACAAACTTTGTAAAAATCCAAAAAGCTGCTTTTGAGTGCCTGGTACTACCGCATAATATCGACAAGGTAGAATCGGCCCTGGCTAAACTTGAAAAACCGACAAAACGGGACCCGTTCAAGCGCACGCGATATGATAACGCCAGGGAGTTTCCCGTATATACACCAGGCATGAGCACTGGCGAGTATGTATCGCATTATAACAGTCTGAACAATCGCCTAAACCTGACTGATACCATTGATGCGAACCAATACGCGCAACCGGCCGCACAATATGATCCAAACGTGCCCTTGTGCGTAGAGGATGCGAACCCCGACTATATCCCCGGGCTTGATGATGCCCCGGTTAAGGGTAAACGCGCGCGCAAAGTTAAAGTAAACACGATCGAGCTCTTATCCGTGCTGAAATGGGTGACGGCTTGCCTAGAAAACCCTCACGGGGCGATGGATCGGTTAGCCGCTATTGAAAAAGCGCGGAATCTTATCACAAAGGCTGACGAATCATGACCCGAATAGACGAACTGGCGCTGTCCTTGTCCCTGCTAACCGATGACGATATGGCACGGCTAGCCCTCACTTTGTGGATGAGATACCCGCGCACCTGTAAGAATCTCACAGATGAGATATGGTTTGCGGAAAATCTGCTCACCGCGCCAACGGATCAGGGGGGCATATGATCGCCGCCATAGCTGCTTTTATCGCGTTTCTTTTATCTATCGTTCTAAAGGTGTAATCATGAAAACCTCTATTTGGTGTTTTAACCACATCACGGGCTATTGGCGCAAAGAGCGCGACTGCGATCAATCGGATGCTGAAATGTGGCTGTCAATTTTTCGTGCTGATGACCCGCTGCGTCACTTTGCTATATCGAAAACCAAACCCCGTAAAACCCCTAGTTTCTTTAGTTTCTTATAAGGTGTGACCATGATCGAACCATTATCTAAAGCCGCTTTTATCCTGTCCTATCAAGATCGTCATTCGATTACAGATGATCGCCTTTGTGATCTATTGGGGGTCACAAAGAGCGCCCTTTATTCGTGGAAAACAGGGGCGCGTGCCCCCAGTACATCAGCGCATCGCATTGTCACGCTTTTAAGCCTGTTAGAGACGTTAGCACCATCCATACATGACCATATAGCGGGGAAGTCCTGAACGCTTCACCATGACGCAAAAAAGCCCCTTCGCGGGGCTTTTTCTTTATGTGTTACCGTATGCCTTGGGTTTCTCTTTAGGTGATAGCTTATAAATCTCGTCTAGCTGTCGCTGTTTAGCTTCAATTACCTGACGCCTGTAATCCGCGTGCTGATCCACTAAAGCGGGGTTTATAGCCCATTGTGCGCGATGCGTGCCGGTCAGATCGTCCAAGCGGATAACGTAGCCCGCATCCTCTAACGGGATCATGGCGACCATGACCCGCGCCTCATGCTGATTCGGGTGGATATGGTCAAGCTGTCGCCGCCCTGCCCGTTTAATATCGGACATGGTCACCGTCTGTTTATCCGCGTGCTGGATAATCCAATCGTGTACCCAACGCTCAAGGCTAGAACTGCCCCCGATGTCGCATAAGGCTGCGCGTAGAGCTGGCACTACATACCCCTTCGCAAACGCTACAGCACGGCGCATAAGGTCGGCTGTCAGGTATGGCTCAAACGGGGCTTCTATAAGGTGGAAAATCAGGGCGATGCGCCCCGTTAGCCCCTCGAGCTTACCGAACGCGGTCATAAAGGATTCATCAGACTGGAGAAGCCGCTCGTCCTGACGGCGTAGCGCGTACCAGTCTTGGAAATCACTATAAACCGCAGCAGCTTCGGGCGTGAGATGGTACGTCATAGGCGGGAGGCTGAATATAGCGCGAAGTGCCTGCGACCACTCGGCATCATTTCGCATATAAGCGGGGATCTGCTCGGGCTTACGGGTAAGCGATCCGTCGAGCACCACGGGGATAAAGCGTTGCAGCAGACCATCGGCAGATAATGCCGCCATAGATTCACGTAATACGCGAGGCTGGATATTGCCATAAATCGCAACGGCCATATTTTCCGCATGAATAGTACCAGCCCCTACGCGATCCATATCATACGGGGCAGCCTCATAGGATACAGTCCACGCTGACCGATCCTCACCGCTTGACCTGTCGCATAGCTTACGCACCCAGCCTGCCATCTCATCGAGGTGACAGAGTAAGCCCCGGGGTCGGTCAGCAGCCAGTCGGACTAGCTTCTGACTGGTGATGTCGCTCACTTTGATGCGTAAGGGTACGGGTTGCGGTGGTAGATCCGGTACAGCGGGAGCTTGACCGCCTAATAGGGCTTCAGGGCTTTCGTTGAACTGGATAAATGCCTTATGTGCTGAGGCGTACATAGCTTCGCGCCCCTCCCAGTCCAGCATCGCTTTCTTATGGTGAGGGCGATCCTCTAGCTCTAGGTCTTGCAGTGTGGCGAACATAGGCGTAGAACCTGGCGTTTTCTTATCGGCAGGCTCACCGATGGTCATAAGCCATAGAACCGGTGGCACTCTAAAGCCGTCCATCAGCTCTAATCGGCTTTCCGCATTAGCGCAGCCGCAGACAGCGGCCAGCCCTGACCATAGCGGCACCATCGGATCACACCCGACTGTTACCCCGATTTGCTCTGCCCGGGTTGCGAGCACGGGGGGAAAAAGAGACAGGTCTGCTCGTGGTGCTGGTGGGTTCAAGGACTTGAGCACCTGCTCCGGTGTCGATAGCTTAACGTGGTTCTTAAACAGCTCGGACACATCGACAGCAGGACGCACCCAGCCGTGACGCTTGGCGATATGGAATAGCGATCCGAGCTTAACCGAATTGGCCTTATCGGACTTGAAGCTCTGCCATTGCGTAAAGATTTCACGCTCACCTGGGTATTTAGTCGGGGCTTCCTTAGACCAATCGTTCCAGATATACAGGGCTTGGTCTAGCTGATTCGTCTGAGTACCAGCCCAGTGCAGCGCCATGCCGATAGTGACCCACTCATCGCGTGAGCAGTCAGCAGGGACGTGCTCAATGGCTGCGGTGATCTCCTCCCATGATGCGTTAATAGCTTCACCGGATACCTTGATGCTGCGCTCTTTGTCTAGGTCTAGCAGCTCATACCAGAGGTCTAGCAGGGCTTCGGGGATCTGCGGTAAGCGTGACCAGTTGCCCAGGCCTGCCCATGTATAGGGTTTGCCGGTATTGGGGTGAATCGATGGGGGCAGAACGTCCTGCACAGTCAGGCCACTAGCACTCGCGCAACGTAGCTCGTAAACAGTTTTACCCTCGATAATGACCTTTTTTGTCACAGGAGCCATGCCAAATGGCATCTGGTAAAGCAGTTTCCCGTGCCCTGCCCTGCCCGAGTCAATGACCACGGCATCGGGTGCGTGGTAAAGCGCATCAAGGTCAATACCTTTCTGAGCCAGTACGGAAGCGCAGAGACCCCACTCGTCAATATCGAACGCCATCGTGCCAGAGTAGGCATGAGCTAACCCGATGCCATAGCCTACGGGCAGATCGGCTTGAGACTTCAGAGCGTTTTCTCTGAGCTGCCAGCCAGGTGAGCGTGGGCCTTTGGTGTTCGGTGGTATGGCTACAAGGCTCCAGCCATGACGGATATAGGCTTCTACGGATGCGGGTGACTGTATGAATTGTGGCTGCGTTACGGTGTTCATTTTGCCCCTCAGCGAAAATTTTGTGTTTTAGTGTTGACAATGGTAGCACAGGTAAACTACAAT
>JACCDN011045698.1_pt1 | contig 12797 bp, 11 predicted proteins | sample 7441691 | NCBI WGS metagenome assembly JACCDN01 (sample SAMN15323439, study PRJNA562643) | freshwater metagenome | isolation source: river surface water | place: USA:Blue River Watershed | collected 2017-08-16 | reverse complement strand
AACACTTTCCTCATTCCATGGCAAAACCATCCCCTTTTCAGTTTATGATTTTGCCATTTTAAGTGTTACCTATCTCCCGTTCCAACTGTTACCTATGTGTCTTAGCTATACACTTGTCCGCGGGATCCTGTTCGATCTTTATCAGCGCAGTCAGTCTTTGCCTTGTTCAGGACCCTGGATCCCGCAAAAAAGTCTGCAACAACGCCGAAAAAGTCGCGGGACGTAGGTCTTCTGAAAATGAATCATCATGGGTATTTAAAAATTATTCTAGCAATTTTTAATTGCATTTGTTTTTTTTAAACATAGTGCTTTTATTCTTATTGGCAGTATATAATCGCTGGCGAAATTGGAGCGTTTTATACACGGAGCTGTATTATGATCAATAAATTTCTACGCGCAGGAAGCAAAGCGGTTACTTCATTTCGACACCCATCTAAAGTATTAACTACGCTAGTGTTGCCAAAATCAAGTGCAACAAAGGGATCGCTTTCAGGGCATCAATCACCTCCTTTCCGCAATAATAGTAATATTTTAAAAGCATTACATACTACATCTGTGCCCATTTCTTCCTCTATCGTGCCCGTAACGTCAAAATATATATCACCCTACAGTGTATCTGCACCTGCTAAGTTCATGATTTTATGCAATCGCTCTCCTTATGCAATGCAGACAGCTGAAGAGGCTTTAAAGGACGCCTGGCCCAATATGATCACCATTCATATTGTTGAAGAAGGTAGAGAGTATGCATTGAGTGCCAATCTGGTCGTAGAGGTTACAAAGTTTAATTGTATCGACCATATCACCCAACGGCTTGAGATCGTCGCAGCTAAAAATCCAACATTACGCGCTGCGCTGAAAGCAGGAGACGTGGCATTTTATGACGTTTGGGCCGCGCAAGGTGAAAACCCCGATTGGGCCCGCGCCGTGATTGCTAAAGGATTTAAACGCATCGGTGCTAGTCCTGATAAAATGGAGTTGTTGGATAAAATAGCTTTGAAACGGCTGTGTATGAAATTAGGTATACCTACGGCGTATTTTGTTGAGCTTCAAGCTGATAAAGAGCAAGACAAAGCAATGTGTCTTAAGATGATGACAGAGGAGGCCATAGAGCTATATAACAGCAGCCCGAAATTGAAGGGCAAAAAAGTTTTTTTAAAGCATGTAAATGGTGGGGGCGGTCGCGGGAGTAAAGAAGGTGATGCTGCGCTGATGAGCGACCCTGCAAAACTGGAAGAAGTGATTACGAGTATTGTCAACGACACCGGCGGCAACGTAGAGGGTGTCTATATGGAAGAGGCTTTGAATTTTAAAGGACGCCGTTTACAGCAATGGGAGTTTGAGTGCGATGGCCCGACTCGCATTGAGGAGGAAGGACGTTACGTCATATTTAATCCTTACTATCAAAAAGTTGGAGAATATGGGCTTACAAGAAAAGCTAGTCAACAGTTCATCACGGAAGACACTTTTGACGCGTGCCGGCTTGCTGCGAAACAATTGATTGAAGCGACAGGTTACGATAATCGCGGCACCATAGAATTTTTAATTAGTCTTGATCCCAATGGCAACAGCCAAGAAATCTATGTTTCGGAAGTGAATATGCGTCGTCAGGTAGAGGCGCCCGCTATTGAAGGATTGGTGAGTGATGCGACAGGACGGCCTAGAAATACTACGGCTGAGCAAGTGATGCGTTCATATGGTTATCCCGCGCCTTCAGCAGAAGATTTTCGCCCCTCTGGTGTGGAAATTATTGCGCATATGCGCTTGGTCTGTGGTGATGTGAGCGAAAAAGGGTTAAGTTTTCCCAATAATGTGAGAATTGATGGTGCTTTTGTACCCCAGGGGGTGGATGCGTCCTATGTCAAAGGCCGAGTTTATCCAGACGGAGATGTGCAACGCGGACGAGCGTTGCTTTACGCTCAAACTTGGACTGAAGCTTGTGATAAACAGGCACAATTTGCGCAAGAATTTCAATTTTATGGTCCTAATACCACGAATAACTACTGTCAGTTATATGGTAAATTAGCCCTTGATCCCAAATTTAGAGCGGGCGAACTAAGTTGTAATGAAACGTTTTCGGTCCTTGCAAATGCCCCGATTACAAAAGGAAAAATGCAACGTATTGTAGAACACTTGGTTTTTACAGTTACTCCTCTCATTACGGATGGCTATCGAACTAAGCAAAGCATAAAAAATCGACCTTACCCAACAGAGATACAGTTTCAAGAATACAAGCAGCTTATGAAGCGGCTGATGTTTCAAGCTGCCGCTGAAACGCCTTATTCTCGATTCTTAATTCATCAAGATTACGATAAATTTATGGACGAGTTAGAAAATCATTTGGAGCAACATGGTGGCGGTACGGTATCGGTTATCCGTGATGCGATTCAGTCTTTAAAGGATCAGGAAGCAGCTGCGGTCCAAAAATCTTTGACCAGGGTCATTGAAACGCATGGTGCAAAATCCGGTATTATTGTTGGGAACGAAATTGGCGGCGCCCAATTTCAAGCAGGCGAAATGCGAAACTTTATGTTTGTGGCCATTTTACTAGCAGGAAACCCTTCCAATTTACCTGTGCATGCTCTGTTACGTACGATATTTATGAGTGGTTTAAATATAAAATCTAGTGCAAAACAGCGGTTTATCGCTAAAACATTACATAGCATATTGCAAAATCATTATGGGTGGACATCTGCCGATACGCTATTGCCCTGGGAACCTAATAATTTTCATGCTGGCAATCATCCTCAGGGTGATATGACAACTGGAATATTATTAGAAGAAAATATCCCGGTAGTACCTAATTTTGCGTGGGATCCGCGGTTTACCGTAGAGCAGTTCCAAGGTTGGGTAAGACGGCAAATTATTCTGTTTCAAGAAAAAGACCAACCCTTGCGTCGCATTCGGATAAAAAACCCTGGACAAGGCCCTAAGTGGAATGCAGATGTTATTGAGAGAATGATTACTGACATTCTGATGATATTCCAAGAGCACGGTCTGCAACGACCGGTTATTCATATTCATAATCATAATTTCGATGGCAATGCGGTGCATATTGCCGTTGAAGTTTACAGAAGATGTCAGAAAGCTGGGTATCGTTGGTTAATTATAGACTCAGTACCTCACGGCATTATATCGCATAATTCAAATCGCATTCTTGCAAATGCTTTTACTATGACACGAGAAGAACAAGAGCATTTGGCGGCTTACAATGACGGCGTCAACACCATATTGAGTTTGCTTTCGCGTTTCGATAATCAGGATATTACTAGTGTTATTCAAGATCCTAATTCTAGATGGGCTGGTGGGACCAATTCTTCTGATATTGCGGATGCTATCAAAATGGGTATTGATCCGAAAGAGATTCCAACTGCTTTAAATTTGGCAGTGGAATTATTTGGGTTGGGTGCTGTGGTGACCCCTTTTTCTGAAGCACAGAAGCAAGGTGTCTATGCTATCTATACTAATAATGAGATCCAACCTAAAACCAGTGAAGCTGTATATGCCTATTTGAAAAAAGGTGGAAAATTGGCGATTTCGGATGAAATTTTACATTGGTTCGCTGCTTGGCGAACCCTCTTACCGCGCCCTGATATTATAAAACAATTATTGCACAATCACGGCATACCGTTGCATTCTAATTATGACCAGATCATTTTAGATGAAGCGTTGGATGTTGCAGCAGATCGCAAAATGTTGCAAGCGTTGTTGCCAAACACCCTGGTTACCGATGAGATCCTAATGACCTACTATATGTTTGATAAGATTGGCTTGGCCGCCTTGCAACATCGGGATCATTCTAAACTTGCAGCGGGCCCACGTGATATGACCGTGATGATGGATGACCCTGCCTTTGTGTATAGCCCTACTAAAAAGGTGGGGGACTCTTTTATGTTAGAAGGCAAAAAAATCACGATTCTTAAAATTCAACCCAATCCTGATACCGGTATGATTGATATTGATTTTGATCTACAAGGTCATACCATTAGCACTAGTGGTATCAATCCCAATGCACAGGCAACTGCCGCGACCAAACAAGTTCGGTTGCTGAAAGACGCTAAAACTGAGAGTGCTGCGCCGATGGTGAGTAAACTTTTAATGTTTGCAGTGAAACCTGGTGATAAGGTTAAGCCTGGTCAAACAGTTGCGAAAGTTGAGGCAATGAAAATGGAGCAGCAAGTCAGGGCGCCAGGTGATGGTGAGGATGATTTGATTGTAGAAGGCGTGCATGGCGCGGCAAACGATTTTGTTGAAAAAGAACAGGTATTGGTAACTTATAGACGGTCGTAAAGTCTGCGGTGTTGCAACAAACGTAGCCGACAACTGAGGAATAGTAACGTATTTTCTGTCATCCCTGTGTACTGATGTATCCCCTGATAAAATTGCACAAAATTATGTCATCCCCGCGTAGGCGGGGATCCATTTCATATGTGGGCGAAGGGCTACAAAAAAACGAGTAACTTAAGAAATAATATGCAAGATGTTTGAGGTAACGATTATGCAACGCTGCGCATGGGTTGGAGAAAATAAACCGCATTACGAACATTATCATGATACCGAGTGGGGTATTCCTGTTCATGATGATCTGAAGCATTTTGAAATGCTAACGCTTGAGGGCGCTCAGGCTGGCCTGAGTTGGGAGACGATATTAAAACGACGTGAGGGATATCGTCAGGCTTTTAAGGGGTTTGATGTGCATCAAATTGCGAAAATGACTGATGATGAGTTAACTGAGCAGCTCAGTAACCCCGGCATTATTCGGAATCGCTTGAAAGTCTTTTCTGTACGCCAAAATGCGCAAGCTTTTATAAAAATTCAACAGGAATATGGAACGTATGATGCTTACGTATGGCGATTTGTAGATCATAAGCCAAAAATAAATCGACCTGAAACATTACAAATGGTGCCAGTGCATACTTTGGAATCAGATGCTCTATCTAAAGACTTGAAAAAACGTGGCATGAAATTTGTGGGGGCGACCATTATCTATGCTTATATGCAGGCTATTGGCATGGTGAATGATCACGTTACAGATTGTTTTTGTTGCCCAAAATCGTAGGTTTATATTCAAATGGTTAAAGATATAGCATTGTCATCTGCATTTAATTTCAGTAGAATCCGCGACAGTTTTTAGGTGAGAATTTAAAATGTTGCAGCGCGGGTTCAAAAAAATGTTGGTGGGTGGTCTGTTGTTATGGACGGGCAGCGTTTTGGCTGGTGAAGTGGGGTATATTAAGCATCAGTTTATTAATAATACTTCGAATGAGTGCTATGTCAGTGTGCATCAGCAATACTCTTACCCGATTGATGCTTGTTTGGGAACGGTGGCAGCGAAAGAAACGAAAATCTGTGATGGGGCATTTGAACCGCATCAGCCTAATTTTTTCATTTACGCCATTTGTAATGGATCTGCTCAACGACTAGAACTCAATAAAATGGTTTTTTTGAGAAATACCTATAAAAGTCAGAATATTGAAGTTATTTGGACCATTGATATGGCAAAGAAGAAATTACGTGTCGGCTACCGGGAGCATGGATTTTAATTTCAAGTGACGGGTTAAATTACAGTTTTTAAGCAAATACGAACTAGCTGCCTTGTTCTTTGTGATGCACTTTGGTAGGTTGATTGTCAGTTTTTCACGTATTTTTTGTGCTAAAATCGGGAAAATTACGCCAATTAGAAAACACTATGACGACTCATCATTACTGGAGTAATAAATAATATGAAAGATGTTTTCATTAATAAAGAACATGTTGAGCTCTTTAAAATTCTTAAATTTGAAGGTATCGCCTCGAGTGGAGCAGAAGCTAAGGATATGATAGCTGCGGGCACGGTATTGGTAAACGGCATAATAGAAAAACAGAAAAGAAAAAAGATGGTTGCAGGAGATAAGATTGAATTCAATGGTGAGATCTTTCTGCTAAAGTTAGGTGCTAATTAACATTTTTCTACACACAGGGGGTGATGATTCAAGCTACCTCCCCATAAAAGAAGAGATGCTGGTCGATAAACAGGAATTTATCTGCATCAATGAGTAAAATATGTTTTTCTTTTTTCAAAAAATACGCGAAGCATGATAATGCACGTGCGGCTTCGGAGCAGTTATTCGCTGGTGTGCTTAAGATCGGTATAGATACTCATTCCCTGCAAAGTCGACAGCAGCACAAAAAGAACTACTTGGACATGAAACAGCATTCAGGTACTGTGCAATGTTTATGGGCGCATTCCAACTAGTACCATTACAACTCGTTGCGAATCCTGCGTCGTCTACCACCATACAAAATGAATTACTAGGGCAGTAAACAGAGGTCGAAGTATTGGGGGTGAGCGAGGTTGGTCAGATCCACGAACTACCATGGTAGGTCATAGCAAATCCGATACTGTCAACGGAAACACAAAATGAGCTGTTTGGGCAACAAATTGCCGACAAACCATGCGTGCCATTTATATTTATTGCATTGCTTCACCCTGGGGTAAATAAAGTAATGAGCGCCGGACTCGAACTACTAACAGAAAATAAGCAATAATTAGTTTGATTCATAGCACAAGCACTGTCTAAATAATAAGCCGAATAACCTGCTGTATTTACTTTTATTCCGGCAGTTGGATAAATATGGGTTGAGGGTATGGTAGTGGTAATACTTAAAATACTTTTATTGGTTTGATAATTTTGGCAAGACAAAAAGGTCCTTTGCCGGTTAAGCATAAAGTGAATTCCGCGGTATTTGACGTGTGGAAACACCAGACTGTTCGATATTGAATAATACACCGCTTTGGTTTGCATAGATGCTATTGCTATAGATTGCAAACAGCATCATGCCAATCAAGAAATTAGTTACGACACTCCTGAGCTTATTGCGGAATGTCGCATAAACTGAGCCATTGGTTCTATCTCTTCTTGACGCAAAGTTAATATTTCGTAGCCAGTTGGCGTTACTAAAATAGTATGCTCCCATTGTGCGGATAGTTTGCGATCTTTGGTTATGGCGATTGACCACCCATCTTTATTCAAATGTTTTACTTCTGGACGGCCTTGGTTGATCATCGGTTCAATAGTAAACGTCATGCCGGCTTCTAATACTAATCCTGTGCCAGCAGTCCCATAATGCGTAACTTGAGGTTCTTGGTGCATTTTTTTACCAATACCATGGCCACAATATTCGCGTACTACAGAGTAATGGTTTTGGGTTGCGTGGGTTTGAATGGCATGACCAATATCCCCAATATAAGCTTGAGGTCTCACGACAGAGATGCCTTTATACAGACATTCTTGGGTGACATCTACTAAGCGTTGTGCATGGGCAGGCACCTCACCAATACAAAACATTTTACTACTGTCGCCATAATACCCTTCATAAATGACGGTGATGTCAACATTGACAATATCGCCTTTTTTAAGGATTTGTTTATCAGAAGGCATGCCGTGGCAAATCACATGATTCAACGAAGTATTGACGCTATAGGGATAGCCATACTGGCCTTTGCTCCCTGGGATGGCTTGCAGTGTGTTACGAATGTAATCTTCACAAAATGTGTCGATGTCCATCGTGGTGATCCCGGGTGCTACGATTTGGGTGACTGCCTCAAGTACTTGAGCTGTCAGCCGACCAGCAATCCGCATTTTTTCTATCTCTTCTGGAGATTTGATTTCAACCATGATAAATCCCTCTAATCTGTGCCATGTTGCTGACGGTAATGTTCAAGAAACCGTGCAATTTTAGTAATCGCGTACTGCAGCTCTTCCGCATTAGGTAAAAATACTACGCGAAAATGGTCTGGCTTCGGCCAATTGAATCCAGTTCCTTGTACTACCAATACCTGCTCTTTTACCAATAACTGGTATATGAAATCGCGATCATCTGTAATCGGATACAGTTTGTGATCTAATTTTGGAAAAAGATACAAGGCGGCTTTCGGTTTGACACAAGAAACGCCAGGAATTGCTGTCAGTAAATTATAAGCCAAGTCACGCTGAGTATATAGCCGTCCACCTGGCGCGACAAGGCTATTGATACTCGATTTATGCATCAAAGCACCTTGAATGGCAATTTGTCCCAGCACATTGGAGCATAAACGCATCGAGGCCAGCATATCCAACCCAACAATATAATCTTTGGCATGATCTTTTTTGCCCGATACCACCATCCATCCAGCACGGTAACCACAAGCTTGGTAATTTTTTGATAACCCATTGAAGGTAATGAATAAGACATCATCCGCCAAAGAAGCAATCGCAGTATGCTCTGCGTCATCATACAGTGTCTGACTATAAATTTCGTCAGAAAAGATGATCAAATGGTGTTGTCGGGCAAGTTCAATGATGGCGAGAAGCACGTCTTTAGAGTATAAAGCGCCCGTAGGATTGTTGGGATTAATGATCACAATAGCGCGTGTTTGCGGCGTGATTTTAGCGCGGATGTCATCTATATTAGGGGACCAATCTGTTTGTTCATCACAAAGATAATGGATGGGTTTTCCGCCCGATAAACTGACCGCTGCGGTCCATAATGGATAATCTGGGCTGGGAATCAATACCTCGTCCCCTGTATTTAGCAATGCATTCATACTCATGACGATCAATTCGGAGGCGCCATTTCCGATATAAATATTATCAACGCTTATATTTTGGATTTGTTGTTGTTGCATCTCAAGCAGGATGGTTTCACGACAAGCCAGGAGGCCTTTTGAGTCGCTATAAGCTGCGGCTGCTCGCATATTGAGACGCATATGGTCGAGAATTTCTGCAGGAGGATCGAAGTCAAAAATTCCCAAATTTCCGATGTTTAATTTTATAATTTTTTGGCCAGCATCTTCCATTTGCTTGGCTTTTTCTAATACGGGGCCACGAATGTCGTAGCAAACGCCGTGAAGTTTGGTAGACTTTTGTATTATTCGCACAAATATTTCCCTCAGTGAGTGAGTAATTATAACTCACGAAGAGGGAAAAAGCATGTGTTTTGAGTGGACTTTAGCTTACCCGAATATTCGAAAACTGCCAGGGATCAGACAAGTCTAGATGTCCTTGGCGTTCCGGAAATACAGTGCCGCGATCTTGCAAAGGTGTCCAATTGGTATAGTACCCATCTACTTTGCCAAGATAAGGTCGAGCAATATTCAAAATGAATTCATGATCCATATCCTCGGCTTCCACCAAGCCGGCATTGGGGTTTTCTATCGCCCACATCATCCCTGAGAGCACCCCTGCAACGACCTGCAAACTGGTGGCATTGTTAAAGGGTGCAATCGCTCGCGCTTCTTGTACGGACAGCGTAGACCCAAACCAATAAGCACCTTTATCATTACCCATTAAGAGTACGCCTAATTCATCAACACCATGCATAATTTCGTTAAACATAATCCGTTGCTGCTCTTGTCTTTTCCACTCTGTGGCACTCAATTCCAATATAGACAACCAAGCATCTGGGCAAGTGCAATAAGCATAATGCACAGTAGGTCGGTACGTAACCTTGTCTTGGTCTTTGATTGTGAGATAGTTAGAAATAGAAATACTTTCTGCATGAGTAACTAATAACCCATGGATAGGTCCAAAACTCGGCGTCCAGGAACGTACTCTGGTACTCGCACCAGGTCGTTCTAGATAAATGGCACATTGTGACCCTTCAGTATGCTGACGGCCATCCACCGGCAAATGTTTCTCGTGAGTACCCCAACCTAGTTCAGCAGGTTGCAGACCTTCTAGCACAAAGCCATCGACAGACCAGGTGTTGACAAACTCACCTGGCAATTTGGGTTTATTAGAAATTTGAGTATCGTGTTCTGCAACATGGATGGTTTTGATGTTTAATTTTTTTGCCAAGGTTGCCCATTCATGCGAATTTTTAGGCATTGTGACAGAAAGATTATTATCTTTGGCCATTCTTAATAACGCTTCTTTGACAAAATGGGATGCCAAGCCAGGATTCGCACCATGCGTTAGAATGGCGGTTTTCTTGACTTTTCCTTTTAGCTTTAATGCGTTTTCGCGCAACATATAATTGGTGCGGTCGGCTAGAGACAGGCTCTGAACAGCAAAATCTTCTTCCCAGGGTTCGTTGGCCGTATCAATATATAATGCTTCGTGGTCATTGCATAATTCAATCAACGGGATACTAGAAATATTACAGCTCAAATTCACTAGAAAGTCACCAGAATGGAGTTGATTGCCAAGTATGTCCTGATAATTCGAAGGCGTAATGATATGCAGTTGAAATGCAATGCCATATTCTTCAGCAATTCTTGCGCCAGAATTATCCGCAGAAATGATCGTGATTTGGCTTTTTTTTAGCTTAAATTTTTCAAGGATCACAGGCAGTAGCGCTTTTCCAATGCTGCCAAATCCTAATAGAATCATTTGGTGATCAAATTGTATCTTATGATGTGATTTGGTTTTCATATCTCGTCCTTGTTTGATTTTTAATAGCATTAGCCCTGATGTGTTTTTGCAACATTATATTTAGTTTAGTCTATTTTTGTGCATTTTGCTCGAAATATGGCAAATAAGGAAAAATGAGGATGAAGTACTTGGGGGGGGTAGTAGGTTGGGTCAAGGCACAACCTACTATGCGAAGCATCGGTTTTTTAATTATAAGAATGACTTGAATCTTGAGGATATCTATTATCAGAGATTGCCTCAACTAATTCATCATATGACATGTCATCAATATCTTCTTCCGTAATCCGCTCTTCATCTAAAGCCGTTAAAAGATCAGGGTGAAGGCATGGTAATGATTTGGGTCCCAGATTCTGCGCTTGCTGGTAGACATAAGACATATCGTATGTTTCGTGCCGCAACGCATCCAGATACGCAGGCGTAATCATTTGTCGAATCAAATTTGTCATGGCGTTCTCTGCTTGCACAATAATCCACCCATTAGACGGCATGTCGTCAATGAGCGGGTCATCTGTAATTGGCCGTTCAGCAAGATGGGCTGTATAAAATTCTCTAAACCCAGTATATACCTGTGCAATATCTTGGACGGTAAAGAGCCCTTCTTTTAGGGCATCTAAGAATTCATCTGCCATCATAGTAAGTGGGAGTTGGGCGCCAGTAATATCATGCAAATCAGCTATCGCTAATTGGATATTTTTCTCTCGGGCCGCATCAACCAAGAGTTGTCTATTTTGTGTTACAAATAGTTCATAAGCCAAGCGTCGTCTATTTTGTTCTGCAAATATTTCATAAATAGTGTTCATAACAAAACCCTTGTTAAAAAAGCAAGGGCGGATTATATGCACAATAAATTCCAAAATGCTATTCGAGTTTTGTAAAAGAGTCATCAATATCCGACAATATGTCTCCAAGGACGGTAGGTTGCGAAATGAAAGGACAGTGGCCTGTGAGGAGTGTTTTTATCTGATTCATGGCTTGGCGGTTGATAAATAGGTCCTGTGATGCAGGCGATATCATCATGTCATTCATGGTTTTTATATAAAACTTTGGAATTTGATTGAAAGCCATCAAATTATAATCCAACGTGTCATAAGCAAAAATAATGGGTTCGGGGACCATATTCATGATAGCGTGTTGGGCATCTTTCGTGTTGGCATCTGCCATCAATAGGTCCTGAATCGGTGCTTGGTAATCTGGAATCGATAAGCCAGTGGTATTATCCAAGGGTGCTGCTTTATCAAAGTTTTTATTGTCTTGATCAGAGAGTAAATCAAAGGGTTTTTCACCTGGCCAGGGCACGACAGCTGCTATGTAGACCAAACCTTTTATTTGCGAACCACAATTGGCGATAGCTTGAGTGATGATTGCGCCTGCTTGATTGTGTCCAACCAAAATAACTGGTTCTGCTTGGAGATTGACCGCCTGACATACTTTGTCAACGGCGGCATGTAATGTGGCATTTTGTGCACTGACTCCGTCATGCAGCCGTCCAGGCGTGTCCACTGTTACAACGTTATACCCTTTATTCTGCAAATAAGTTTGTACTGGCAACCAAACACTGCTCGTAAATAAGGCCCCATGCACCAGGATCATAGTGGGATGTGCCGCAGCAAAGGTTGGCGCGCTGTGGGTAATGAACAACGCTAAACATAGCGTGCGTAATGTTTTGAATAGATTCATGTTAGCCTCAATAGTTTTCATGTGATGATCCATTTCAAGGATTATTAATGTTTTTAATATAAATTTCTAGTATAGTGGTGAAATATTAATCACTGTGGGGCTTTTATCTGATTATGCAAGGAAAAAAATTAATAACTAATCTTTTTTTTAAAAGTTCACGCCTTGTTTTTCTACGACATGGCGAGTCCGAGTGGAATGTGAAAAAAATCGTTCAGGGCAGTTCACCCGATCCTAGCATCACACTTTCTGCTGCCGGCCGAGAATCCGTTCAACCAACGTTAGCTAACCTGCCAAAACCCCAGCTTTTGATATCCAGTCCTTTGTTACGTTGTAAACAAACGGCGGAGGCGTGGTTTGGTGTGCCCTATGAGCAGATTCCAATCCCAACTAAAGTCAATCCTGCCATGGCGGAAATAAACGCAGGTATTTACGAAGGTTTGTACTTAGATGAACTGAAAAATGATCCTTTGTGGCAGCAATGGATGAGCAATCCAGCGTCTTTTGAGTTTCCAGGCGGTGAAAAATTAACCGAATTTTCTGACCGGGTTTTGCGGGGAGCCGGGGCGATATGTGCGGAGCATGGAAATTCTAAGCAGCTTACCTATGTCATTACGCATGGCGTAGTGATGCGAGTGTTAAAATGTTTTTTGGCCGACCAAGATTTAACCCATCTATGGTCGCATCAAGTGACCAATTTAGAGCAGATATGTTTGTCTGAAGCACAAATTT
>JACCDN010776360.1_pt1 | contig 12797 bp, 12 predicted proteins | sample 7441691 | NCBI WGS metagenome assembly JACCDN01 (sample SAMN15323439, study PRJNA562643) | freshwater metagenome | isolation source: river surface water | place: USA:Blue River Watershed | collected 2017-08-16 | reverse complement strand
CTACACTTGATGTAAAAAGGTCACACCACCAGCAAATACCGCTAACGCGTGTTGATTTGTCTTAAAGGCTCCAAAGTGCGAAAGTGCTTTGGAGCTTTTGGTTTTTTAAAAAACCCACTCACACCGCACACGCCAAAAAGACAAAGCCAATACGATCAATAGATTTGTTGTATCGGGGTATCCTCGTTAGATATGGTAAACGCTGTTAGCTAAAGGTGTTTAAGCTTTTTTTAAGGTCGCTCCAATATTTTAAACGTTTTTTTAGCTCTCGTTCAAAGCCTCTTTCATTTGGTTGAAAAAATTCTAGGGGAGGTTTTTTTGACAATTCTTCTGGCAAAAATTCTTGCCCCGAAAAGCAATTTGCAGTGTCGTGGTCGTAGATGTAGCTTTTGGAATTTTTATCAGGCTTAGAGTTTTTTTGAATTTTTCTAACGTAGGTTCCGTCGCAAACATGCATTGGAGGCAGAAGATTTGTTGATTTTTGCGCCGCTTCAATTGCGGCTTTGTGAGCTAAATAGCTGGCGTTAGATTTTGGTGCGGTTGCCAAATAAATTGTGGCATGGCTTAAGGCGTAATCTCCTTCGGGGCTTCCTAAAAAATCGTAATTTTCTTTTGCCGCCATTACCTGTAGCAACGCATTTGGATCAGCCATCCCAATATCTTCGGTCGCAAAGCGTGCTAGGCGACGCAGAATGTAATAAGGATCTTCTTTTGCCTCTAACATTCTCGCTAAATAATAAAGCGCCGAATTAACGTCGGAGCCTCGTAAAGATTTGTGAAAAGCGCTAATCAAATTGAAGTGAAAATCACCTTTTTTATCAAAGTGAGCGGCGCGTTTAGAAATAATGTTGTGCAGTTTTTCGGAGGTGAGTTTGGTTTTTAAATTTAGGGCAAATAATTCTTCGCAGGCATTTAAAAGATATCGCGCATCTCCACAGGAGAGATTAATTAATGCAGCTCTGGCTTCTTCTAGAAGTGGCAAATTTTTGCCGGTTTTTTCTTCGGCGCGTAATAAAATTTTTTCTAACGCAGAATTGTCTAAGGTTTTTAAAGATATAATTTTGCAGCGTGAAAGTAGTGCAGAGTTCAGGTGAAATGAGGGGTTTTCAGTTGTGGTTCCAATTAATATTATTGTTCCATCTTCAATAAATGGCAGAAAAAGATCTTGCTGTGTTTTGTTGAAATGATGAATTTCATCGATCATTAAAATGGTTTTTGAGCTACTTTCTTTATTGTCAAAAAGTTCATTTCTGGAGTTTTGAAGTCGCGCCATTCGTGCCTGATCTATTGCTTTGCGAATATCTGCCGCACCAGAATTTATTGCTGACATTATTACAAATTCAGCGTCGGAAATTTTGGCTAATGATTTAGCAATTGTAGTTTTACCAACTCCTGAAGGTCCCCACAAAATTATTGAGGGAATGTTTTTGGAAGAGATGATTGCTGATAAAGATCCAGATTCTCCAAAAAGATGATCTTGTCCGATTATTTCATGTAAATTTTCAGGACGAATTAAATCGGCAAGAGGGCGGTGGTTGAACATTTTCATTTAAATTTCTTCCGCCTGATTATTATGGCTTCGGAGGCGTGTTTATCTCAGATTCTTCCTTCTTTTTTTGAAGATTGATTAAAGCTTTTCCTTCGGCGATTTTGTTCGAGCTTAATATGAAGGTTTGATTTGGTCTTAGATCGAACTGAATTTCAATTTGGTTTTCGGAGTTAGTTCTGGGGGCAAATTCTTCTTTCTTGCCTGAGATAATTTTCCATTTACTCAAGCTAAGTTTCCACAGAATGTTTACTTTATCTTTGCTTATAGATTTAACGTAAAGTTCCTTCTTTGAATCATTAGTTTTGGAAGTGATTTTTTTATCATTAATCCAAACGATCCAATCTTTAGAGTTAAAATAAATTATCGAAGCTAGATAGATGTAAGATTTCTCGCTCTCTTGATTTTCTAATTCTTTAGCCTTTCTGAGCTTTTCTTCTTCCTCAGCTTTTTTTCTGCCTTCTTCGGTTAATATTTCACCAGCATCCGAGCCATCTGGAACATAGATTTCGTTATTTTTTAGAGATTCAATTGCGCCTTGAAGATTTTCATATTCTTGATCATCAAACATCAATGATTTGGGTTTGTCTTTGCCAAGTAAAGTGTCAGCTAAGCCGTCTCTCGCTTCTTTGATCAAAGAGCTTTCTTTGTAATCGCTTGTTTCGGTTTCTGGAGCGGTTGGTTCAGATGGTTTTTCGTCATTAATTGTAACCACGGGCTCTTGCGGTGTCTCAGAATTGTTTTCTTGTGCGTGGGCGCTGCCAAACATCAGAAAAATAGTAAATATAATTTTGATAATTTGTCTGAGATTCATCTTAGTTTTTATCTTTGTTATTGTTTTGCTCTAATCTTTCTGAAGCTGTTTTTTTATCTCTAAATGCGTACCAAGAGAAAGTGATTTTTCCATCAACAATTCCCGATCCATTGCCACTGCTTATGGCAATAAGTTCTTCATTTGAGTAGTTTTTGTCTTTTTTTATTTCAGCACTGTTTATCACAACGTAACCAGGAAGAGAGTTGGTGAAGTCGTTAATGAATGATAGCGCTTTACGATCATCTAAAGCTTTAAAATCTAAATCTACCGTTGCAAAAAGAGTGGTGATTGTTGATGAGTCAAATATTCCACTAGAAAGGGTTTCGGGAAGGGTAACTTTAATTACGGGCGAAGAAATATTGTGTTTAATTGCATTTGAAGAGAGTGATGAATTTACATCATCCATTTTAATGCCATTGGTGCTCTTTTTTTTCTCATCAAGATTTTCCCATATCGCTAAATATTTTTTAATATCGAGGGTTTTGCTTTGCAGTTCTTTGGCCTGAACTTGAATTTGAGATGTTTCTGAGTTTATTGTATCAGCTGCTTTTTTTAGCTGAGATGTTGTTATAGAGTTGTAAATAAGGCATCCGCAGAAGGCTGACAACGCTATTGCCGACTTAACAACGTTAAGAATAATTTTTTTTCTAAGTTCTATAATCTTCATTATTTTGAAATGCTAAAATCGATTGGGAAGCTATAATATTTTTGATTAAAATCGATGTTGCGAGGCAAATCTGTGTAGTTGACGCGATTATTTTTTAAAGTTTCTTTGGTTTTAGCTACGAGACCGTCAAACTCACTAAATAAATCTTCGATATCACCGGTTTTATTATGAATTTTTCCATTTAAAGAAAAAGTGTAATTACCGTTTGCGGAAGGGGATTTTGCGTTAAATCCACTTAGAGAATAAGAGAATTTTGCTAGGTTTACGTTATAATTTTTTATAAATTTTAGGTTGCTATAAAAGTCTGCAATATTTGCTCTATTTGGGCTAAGAGCCTGATCTATTTTTCCAAAATCGGTTACTCTTTCAATGTCAACTGCCTCTCCGTTTTCTGTTTTATCTACTTTTGATCCTTCGAGAGCAAGTTTTTGAACTCTTGCAAATTCTTGAATTGCCGCGGTTTTTTGTATTTTAGCTATCTCGATTACATCATATAGTTTGCTTTGAGAAATCAGGCTGAAAACTATCGCTACTAATGTGGCTACAATAAACGCCATATCTGCGTAGTAAGAGGCTCTTAATCCAAGGAAGAATTTTTCTAAGGATGAAATTTTTGGCGTAGAAAACTTAAGAAGCTTATTACTTTTTGAGAAAACTTTTGAAATTAAGAGATCACAAGAAGAGCTGTTTGTAGGTAGTAAATTAGGAAGCCCAATTTTGGCTGAAGCTTGAGAAGGTGTGTAGTTTATAAAATTTAATTCTGTGGCTTTTAGAGTTTTAATTGCCTCGATACCTTCGGAAGAGAGTACGTTTACAATATCTAATTCTGATATTGAAACATCTGGAAACAGACGTTTTAGATATTCAAAGGTGCTGTAAATATCTTGTTCGTATTTTTCTAAGGAATCAGGTTGAGAGAAATCATAATCTACAATGCGGGTAAATACGATTCCGCTTTCTGAAAAGACAATTTGTCTAAAGCCACTGACTTTGTTTTGAATAACCAAACAATAAAGATCGTTTCTTTTTATTTTGATTCTTGATTGTAATCGAATGTCCTTCTTGAGAAGCTTAAGTAATTGAAAAGACTCTATGGGAAGCATGTATATTCCCACTAGTCTGTTTGGCATTTCTAGCAAAAACTCAACCCAAGTTGTTGTTGTTTCAGTGTTGGAAGCTGATACGAATAGAGATTCCCATTTGTTGTTTTGCGGAGTTTTATTTTTTGCTTTCTTGCGACTTAAAATGATGTAATTTTTTAGACTCTCTTTATCTCCATCGCTTGCCATATCGCGCCTGATGAGGCGAATTAAATCTCCTCTTCGAACTAATGGATAAGATTTTTTTTTGTAAATCTGGTCAGCTGTGTCTAATAAAACGTAAATTTGAGCTGATTTATTGGAAAGAAAAATATTTTTTAACTGCTCTTTGGTTTTGTCGTTTAGTTCATCAAGAAAGATTTTATTTTTAATGTCATTGCCTTCGTGCAAAGCAACAACGGCACCATTGTTTCCTATTGTAACGACAATATTTTTCCCAGAAAGCATTTGAGTTTGATATAATTGAGCTTAGAAATTTGAAGTCTTTGGTTTTTTTAAGAGCCAATAATAAACATGCAATTATTCATCAAAAAAAATGATTTTAGGAATTGGAACTGATTTAATTTCGGTCACCAGAATTGAAAAATTGATTACTCAGTTTCAGAATAAGTTTTCTTACAAAATCTTTACCGCAAACGAAATAAAAAAAGCTGAATCTATAGAAAACCAAGTAATAAAAACCTTATTTTTTGCTAAAAGATTTGCGGCAAAAGAAGCTTTCGCAAAAGCAATTGGTCTTGGAATTGGTAGAGGAATTGAGTTTAAGGATATCGAAGTTGAAAATGATGCTTTAGGAAAGCCTGAAATTAAAATTCTTAATGACAAAATCGCCTTTTTAAAAGAGCGCTTCTCCTGCGAAAAATTCGCAATTCATCTTTCTCTGACTGACGAGAGGTCTTATGCTAGCGCTTACGTTATAATAGAAAAAATATCATGAAAAAAATTCTTGTAATTGGTGCCGGATCTTGGGGAACAGCAATTGCTAACTTGCTGACCGACAATTCTCATCAGGTTTTTTTAAGTGCTAATAATCAGTCAATTATTGATGAAATTAATAATAAATTGACGAACAAAAAATTTCTTCCCGAGGTGAAATTAAACTCAAAAATCACCGCAATTTCTGATTTTAGTGAAAATCTAAAATCTTGCGATTTGGTTTTTGTGGTAATTCCAAGTGTTGCGGCTTCTGAGGTTTTTAAGAAAATTTCTAAAGTTCAATTTAAGAAAAGTTGTAAATTTGTTATTTGCTCTAAAGGGATTGATAAGGAATCGCTATTGTTTTTAGGAGATCTATTTGAAAAAATAGTTAAGAATAAAAATTACGCAGTTTTATCGGGTCCAAATTTTGCAATTGAAGTTGCTAATAAGGTTCCGACCATCACCACAATTGCCGCTAGAAATAAAAATTTAGCAAATGAGGTAATTGCAGTTTTAGAAAATAAAAATTTTCATCCTCAATATTTTAAAGATCCAATCACCGCAGAGGTTTGCGGAGTTGTTAAAAATATTATTGCCATTGCTTGTGGAATGGTTGACGGATTAGATTTGGGGGCAAATGCAAAGGCGGCAATAGTTTTGAAAGGAATAAGAGAAATACAAATTCTTTGTAAAAATCTCGGAGCTTCAACAGATATTGTAAGTGCTGCAGGGTTTGGGGATATATTTCTAACCTGTTCTTCATCTAAGTCGCGAAATAATTCTCTTGGAACTCTTCTTTCTGAAGGAAAAACTTACTTAGAAATTTCTAAATCTAGCGGTAAAACTTTTGAAGGAGCCGCTTCGGCGATTTCAGTTTCTAAAATTACTAAAAAGCTTAATTTGCAACTAGACTTGTGTGAAAAAGTGCAAAAAATTCTAACCAAAAAACACACTCCAACTCAGATCAAATCAATCATTACCAAATTAATTCTCAGCTAAATGTCTAATCAAGTTTTAATCATCGATTTCGGTAGCCAAGTTACTCAGCTCATTGCTCGCAGAATTCGCGAGTTTGGAGTTTTTTGTGAGGTAAAAAACCCTGACGTCAAACTCGATGAAATCAAAAAAATTGCGCCAAAAGCCATTATTTTTTCTGGAGGTCCATCTTCAGTTTATGAAAAAGGTGCGCCAACAATCGACAAAAAAGTTTTTGATTTAGCGATTCCAATTTTAGGCATTTGCTACGGCGAGCAGCTAATTTGTCACTTGCTTGGCGGTAAAGTTGGAAAATCTTTTGAGCGCGAATTTGGTAAAGCTGAAATTGAAATTGTTTCAGATCTTCATCTTTTTAAATCAGTTAGAAATACTCAAGTTTGGATGAGTCACGGGGATCACATAAGTAAAATTCCAGCTGGTTTTGCTGTGATTGCAAAAACTCCAAAAGCGCCTTATGCCGCAATTGCTGATAAAAAGAGAAAAATCTACGGCGTTCAATTTCACCCAGAAGTTGTTCACTCGATTGAGGGTAAAAAAATAATAGAAAATTTTGTTGTTGGAATTGCTGGTTGCGAGCCAGATTGGACAATGAAAAATTTCAAAAAAGATGAAATTAAGGAAATAAAAAAACTCGTTGGAAAAAATCATGTAATCTGCGGACTTAGTGGCGGTGTAGATTCTTCGGTTGTTGCAGCTTTGATTAACGAAGCAATTGGCAAACAGTTAACTTGTATTTTTGTTGATCATGGTTTGCTTAGAAAAGGCGAGGGCGCACAAGTTAAAGAGGTTTTTGCTAAGAAATTTAAAACTAAACTTATTTATGTTGATGCTTCAAAGCTTTTTCTTTCTAAGTTAAAGGGCGTTTCTGATCCAGAAAAAAAACGTAAAATAATCGGCAAAACTTTTATTGAAGTTTTTGACAAAGAGGCGGCAAAAATCAAAAACGCAACCTTTCTTGCGCAAGGAACTTTGTATCCAGATGTAATCGAATCTTCTCATCCAAATAAAGGCGCGAGCCAAACAATTAAATCGCATCACAATGTTGGTGGATTGCCAAAAAAGATGAAATTGAAATTGCTTGAGCCAGTTAGAATGCTTTTTAAAGATGAGGTTCGTTTGCTTGGAAAAGAATTAGGATTGCCAAATCATGTTGTTGGTCGTCATCCATTTCCTGGTCCTGGTTTGGCGATTAGAATTATTGGCGACATCACGCCAGAAAAAATTAAAATCTTGCAAGAGGCTGACGCAATCTACATCGAAGAAATTCGTAAAGCTGGGCTTTATGACGAAATTTGGCAGGCTTTTTCAGTTTTAACTCCAATTAAAACCGTGGGCGTTATGGGTGATGCCAGAACTTATGAAAATGTTTTAGCTCTTCGCGCCGTAACCTCAATTGATGGAATGACAGCAGATGTTTATCGCTTTGATTCTGAGTTTTTATGCAATGTTGCGAGCAGAATAATTAATGAAGTGCGCGGAATTAATCGTGTGGTTTATGACTTCACGTCAAAACCACCAGGAACTATCGAGTGGGAATAGTTTGCGCTACTTATCATAATTCATAATTTTGCTCCTTAAGGGCGCCTCTAAAAATTACCGAGAAATCCAATTTTAGAGGCGCCCTTAATTATTATTTTGTTGCCTCAAATATTTCGCCCTTTGAAATATTAATTTTTAGCTCTTCGCCATACATTTTATTAATAGCGTTGAGTAAAGCTGTTTGGTCGTTTCCAGAAATGTGGCTGTCGATTGGAAAAGATTTGTCGGACTGACATTTTTTTGGCAAAATGCCGGCGCGTTTTTTGTATGATTTTGTTAGGCGTTTGTTGACGTCGTTTAAAATATTGTCGGCAAAAAGTTCTCCTTGAGAAAAGATTCTAACGCTATTGTTGCCATGTGCCGAGAGGTATTTTTGGATGTCTTCTTTGAAATAGGGGTAATGAGTGCAGAAAAGCCCGACCGACTTGATTTGTTTAATTTTTTTATCGCCATATTGCTCAAGAAATGCCGCCATTTCTAAATTAAAATCTGTTTTGATTTTATTGTCGTTTTCTGCGGTTTCGATATTTTTTACCCAATTTATTGGGCTCATGGTAATGACGCTAAAATTTTTTTGTAACGCCTCTTGATATAAGCCAGATCTTATGGTTGAGGGGGTGGCAAATATGGCAATTAGATCATCTTTGGTATTTTGATTGCTTATCGCGTTAACCGAGGTTTGAACCATGGTGATAAATCCAGAATCTTTGTATTTCTTCTGAAGCTTTTCGGCATGTTGGCTGTTTAAGTGTGCAGATGCTGTATTACATGCCAAAATATTTGTGTGATGACTTGTTTTTCTCAAAACATAATCAGTCATTTTGAAGGTTAATTCTGATATCTCTTTTGCTGATTTATTGCCGTAAGGAGCGTTGGCAGTGTCTCCGTAATGTTTAATTTTGAATTCTACAGCATATTCATTTTCATAATTGCGTAGATCTTGCGTGATTTTTTTGAGTGAATCGGCGGCAAAAATTGCGCCACCAATTCCTGAATCTAGATATGAAATGTAATATGTTTGGTCATGATGACGAAGCTCGTTGCAGTTTTCTGCAGCAACATCAAATGCAAATAAAATAAAGACGATAGAGGTGATAGAAATTTTCATAGCGGCACGTTTCAATTATTGATAATAATTGAGGAAGAGAGTGCATCGCATTTTTTTTGACAAAGGAGTTTCTTTGCTTCAAATATGAGAAAAACTCATAACCAAATTTGCGGCAATGAAATACAAATTACCTCCTCTTAATGCTTTGAAAGTTTTCGAAGCTGCGGCCAGAAATCTAAGCTTCACTAAAGCCGCTGAAGAACTTTTTATTACTCAAGGAGCGGTGAGTAAGCAGATCAGAGTTCTTGAGGAATATTTGGGATTTACTTTGTTTAAGAGGGTTCATCAGGGTTTAATTCTTACCAAAAAAGCTGAGGAATATTACCAAAATATTTACCTCGCTTTGGACTCAATTCGAATTTCAACTCACTTCATTAGCGCCAAGTATGTTCAAGATAATGTTTTGCGCATCAATGTATTGCCGTCATTAAGCTCTTACTGGCTAATACCGCGTCTAAAATCTTTTAAAGAGAAGTATCCTGAGGTAGAATTAAACATTGTTGGGGGTGGTGGAAATGTTGATTTTTCTCGAATAGAAGCCGATGTGGCAATTAGATCTTCAGATAGCAAAATTGTCGGGTTAGAAAGTGTAAAATTTATGGATGAAGAGATGTTGATGATTTCAAGCCCCGAAATAGCGGCAAAAATAAAAACAATTAATGACATTTCTAAAATCACCATTCTCGAGCATAGCGATCGTTCAAATGATTTAGAAGATTGGCTGAATATGGCTGGTTTAAACAAAATTATTTCCAAAAATAAACTGCAATTTGAACATTTTTTTATGGTCATTGAAGCTGCAAAGCAGGGCTTGGGAATTGGCTTTGTGCCAAGTTTTTTATTAGATGATTTATTAAGCAGGGGAGAGTTGGTTAATTTGCTTGGCATAAAGCACAAAACCAGATTTTCTTATTATCTTTTGTGCCCAAGGGAGAGTAGAGGTGTAAATAAAGTTAAAATTTTTCGCGAATGGCTTTTAAATCTATGTCAAACTAACAGTTCCTAATCCTGAACTTTTCTTACGAATTCAGATTTTAATCCCATTGCACCATTTCCTGGAATTTTACAGTCAATATCGTGATCGCCGCCAACCAAGCGAATGTTTTTTACTTTGGTTCCAACTTTTACAACTATACCAAATAAACTATTTATGAGAGCGCTCTAGGCAAATGCGAAGATTATCATCTTCGTAAGTTTAGGTACATTGGCATTTCGGACGGCTTGGTAAAGTTTCTTCAGTCATTTGATTTTGTAAATTTTATCGATGACAAAAAACTTTTGCCTAATTCATTTCACTTCTCACAATTCGCAACTCAACTGATCAAAATTAAATTCTAAATTTATGACAAAGTTTAATCTTCCTTACGCACAAGAAATTTCCGCTGACAAAAAAACTCTCTATAAAAACGCTCGTATTATTGACCCAAAATCGGGTTATGACAAACTTGGAAACCTTCTAACAATCGGTAATAAAATTTCTGACTTTGGTGAAAAAATTGAAGCTTCAGATGCTGAAATTATTGATTGCAAAGGCAATATTTTAGCTCCTGGATTAATTGACATTCAGGTGCATTTTCGCGATCCGGGTCAGTCTCACAAAGAAGATTTGACCACTGGTTCAAAGTCGGCAGTTGCTGGTGGAATTACCACTGTGGTTTGTCAACCAAACACTTCGCCAACTTTAGATTCGGTTTTAACCTTCGATTATCTGCGTTTAAAAGCGCGCGAAGCTGCTTACTGCAATGTTAAAGCTTATGGTTGCATTACAAAAGGCATGAAGGGCGAGGAGCTTGCCGACATGAATTCTTTAAAAGAAGCTGGAGCCGTTGGTTTTACAGACGACGGTTTACCGGTTATGAATGCCAATGTAATGCGCCGCGCTTTTGAATATTCTCGCAATCTAGATGTTGTAATTGCGCAGCATGCCGAAGATTTAAACCTTACAAATAAAGGCTGTATCGCTGAAGGAAAAGTTTCTCTTGAGCTTGGTGTGCGAGGCATTCCAAACATTTCTGAGTCAGTAATTGTTGAGCGAGATTTGGCAATTTTAGAAGCCGTTGGTGGACGCTACCACTTGCTTCACGTTTCAACTCGTGAAGCTTTGGATGCAATTAAACGCGCTAAAGAAAAAGGTCTTAAAGCTACGGTGGAAGTGTCTCCGCATCATTTTATGTTGAACGAAACGCAAGTTTTAAAATCGGGAACTAATGCTAAAATGAACCCACCACTTCGATCAGAACAAGACCGACTAGCTTTAATTGAAGGTTTGCGCAGCGGCTTGATTGATGCGATTGCAACAGATCACGCGCCACATGATTTAGCATCAAAAGAAAAAACTTTAGAAGAAGCGAGTTTTGGAATTGTTGGTGTTGAAACCATGTTGCCGCTTGCTTTGTCGCTTTATCACCAAGGAATTTTGAGTTTAAAAGATCTGCTTGCCAAAATGACCTGCAACGCTGCAAAAATTATTAATTTTGACGGTGGTGTAATTGAAAAAGGCGCGCGCGCAGATCTAGTGTTAATTGATCTTGAAAGCGAATGGAAAATTGATTCGCAAAAGTTTTACAGTAAATCGAAAAACTCACCTTTCGATGGCTTTAAAGTTAAAGGAAGAGCGGTTAGAACGGTGGTTGCAGGAGTGGCAGTTTTTGAAATTTAAGTAACTTCAAATGTTAGATCACTTTATTCAGGGATTGATGATGGGTTTTTATGTTGCTGCACCACTTGGAGCGGTGAGTATAATCTACATCAGAAGAGCTCTGAATAATGGCTTGTCTTCTGGCGTTGTTTCTGCCTTTGGCGTTGCGACTGCAGAAACAATTTACGCTACAATTGCAATTTTTGGATTATCTTTTTTTGCTGATTTTTTGCTGAAGTGGGAAAGGGAAATGAGATTGTGCGGAGCTTTCTTTTTGCTGTTTTTGGGAACGAAATCGTTATTTTTAAACCCGGTTAAAAAAGTTAAAATATCCACGGGTAAAAGTTTAGTTTACGATTATTTTACCATTTTATTGCTGGGGTTATTTAACCCAATTGCAATACTTGGCTTTATTGCCATTTTTGCCAGCTTTGCTGCACAAAGTTTGCAAGATTTTTACTCTTCGCTCCTAATGCTTTTTGGCTTCTTCGTTGCTTCTCTGACATTTTGTTTGGCTTTAATATCTTCAGCTTTTTTTCTTAAAAATAGGCTTGCTACAACGGACATGCGTTTGATCTACATTTTAAATCAAGCCTCGGGAATATTGATTATTCTCTTCGCAATGGCGATTTTTACTTTTTCTTTTTAATAGCGTGATGATTCCAAAAATTTTAATTATTGCCGGTTCCGATCCAAGTGGAGGAGCTGGAATTCAGGCTGACATTAAAACTGCAACTGCTCACAAAGTTTACGCTGGAGCCGCAATTACTTGTTTGACTGCACAAAATACTCAAAAAGTTTTAGCAATTCACAATTCCCCAACTGAATTTTTGCGCCAGCAAATCGAGGCGGTTTTGGAGGATATTTCTTTTGACGTAATAAAAATTGGAATGCTGGGAAGTGTTGAAATTATTGATTGTGTCGCCGAAGTTTTGTTGAAAAAAGCTCAAAAAATTCCGCTGGTTTTAGACACGGTAATGGTGGCAACTTCTGGAGATTTATTGCTTAAAGCAACTGCGGTTGATGCTCTGAGATCTAAGCTAATTAACGGAGCTTGCATCGTCACGCCAAATATTGACGAGGCAAAAGTTTTGGCACAAATGCCAATTAAAACTTTCGCGGACATGAAAATTGCAGCCATTAAAATCAAAGCTCTTGGTGCAAAAAATGTTTTGATTAAAGGCGGACACTTAAATTTTTCTGACGGAAAGATTCACAGCGTCTTGTTTGACGAAAAGAATAACTTTCACCGCATTAGCAACAAAAAAATTGGCACTAAAGATTTGCACGGAACTGGCTGCACTTTAGCTTCAGCAATTGCCTGCAACTTGGCAAAAAAAATGGAATTAGTTGCGGCGGTTAGAAAAGCGAATAGCTACGTTTACAAATCGATTTTAAAAAATCTCAAAGTTGGAAAAGGAAGTCTGGTTATACAGCATTTTTAAGAATTTATTTCCCTTACTCTTTTTCT
>JACCDN010846157.1_pt1 | contig 12802 bp, 9 predicted proteins | sample 7441691 | NCBI WGS metagenome assembly JACCDN01 (sample SAMN15323439, study PRJNA562643) | freshwater metagenome | isolation source: river surface water | place: USA:Blue River Watershed | collected 2017-08-16 | reverse complement strand
CGGAGATGGTGTAGACTTCGCCAAGACCAAGACGATAGAAGGTGCTGGCTTCGTTAGTGCGTTTAGCGTGATCGACTTTGTTGGCTACTAAAATAATTTTGTCATGATCGGTAATGACTTTTTTGAGGAGTTGGGCCATTTGTTTGTCTTGTTCCATGAGGCCGTCGTTGTTGTCGACGACAAAGAGAATGAGATCAGCGCGAGTGAGGAGTTGGCGGGCTTGGACTTGGACACGTTCGTCGATGGACTCTGGTTTGGTTTTTTTGCTAGCTAAAAATTTGAGATCGAGAATACCGCCGGTGTCGACTAATTCAAAATCCAGACCGCCCCAGCTCATTTCGCCGAAGTTGGCGTCACGAGTGGTGCCGGCAATTTCAGCAGTGAGGGCTTGTTTGCGTTCGGTGAGAGTATTAAAAAGAGTTGATTTGCCGACATTGGCTCGACCAAAGATAACGATGCGAGGTAATTCGGTTGTAAGTTTCTTAGCTAACATATATTCGTTTGCAACTATTATGCATTTATTTTTTATCTAGATCTTGGCCGACAATGAGGATTAAATCTGGTTGTACTTTGATAGTGCTACTGTTACTGCCACGAGATAATTCTTCTTTGAGCCAGTCAGGGAGTGTGAAGGAGACATTGGCGTTAGTTTTTTCTTTGAGTAGTTTGAGTGATTCTTTTTTGTTGCCAAAGGTCAGGTCGTAAATGACGCTCTTCTCATAGTCTTGCTTACTGCAATTAGCAGTGCCAACGATGACGAAGCCGTACTTTTCTAAATCAATGGCGGTGCGACTAGCTAGGCCATTAATCCAAGTGCCATTAAGGATTTGAATGCGAGCACGTTCTTCGCCGACCTTGGCTTTGGTATCGACTGGGGCGCTTTGGAAGATGTTTTTGTAGAGGTACTGTAACTCGGAGAAGTTACCGGCTCGAGGGACGAGAGTATAGGCACCGTCTTCGCCGACTGAGTCCATCAAGAGTCCGGCTGGGCTGTTGTCTAGGACGCGGGTGATGATATCTTCGGCTTTGATGTCTTTGACTAATCCCCAGAGCTTGGTCATTTCGATCAAGGTTAGATTGGTTTGGATATGATCAGAAAGATCAGTGATGATGTTGAGGATTTTTTTGGGACTAAAGATAGTCTCGCGAGAGAGGGCTTTGTCTTTGATAGCGGCGATGGCTTTTTGTTGACGGGCAGCGCGAGCAAAGTCAGTGCCTTCTGGTCCGTAAGCATGACGAGAACGAGCATACTTCAAAGCGGTAGTGCCGTCCATAGTTTGACAGCCGGCCTCAAAATGTAAATGCTCAAAACGAGAGTTGTAATTTGGATTATCTTCTTGGCCGGCAGCTGGATAGGTATAGTCATCAAAAGTTCGGTCAACACAAATATTGATGCCACCGAGTTCGTCGACGATTTTTACAAAACCGTTGAAATCAATTTTGACGTAATAATCGATAGGAGCTTCGAGTACAGTGCTGATGGCTTGACTGGCAGCTAGACCGCCTGAGCCTGGTTGAGCACGTTCGGCGTAGGCGTTGACATTGTTAATTTTACGCCAACCGAGGGTGTTATCAATGGGTACGACGAGGTCACGAGGGATAGAGACCATGGCGGTTTTTTTGGCTCCGAGGTCGAGGCTACTGGCTATAATAGTGTCGGTTAATTGGCCGCCATCGTGACCTTTGCCGCCAATACCAAGTAGAGCAATGTTGATACGGCCACGATCTTCACCTTTGAGGGGGCTAGTTGAGCTTTCGACAAAATGCTTAATTTGGCCAATGACAGGGATTTTATTGAGCCAAGACATGGTGCTTTGATCGGAAATGGAGCCTTTGAGGTAGAAAAAGATAAAAAATACCATTAAAAAGGCTAAAATAAAAGAAGAAAGCTTAGTGAGCTTGCTTAGAAAAGAATTAGATTTTTTTGATGCTGCTTCTGAGTCAGGATTTTGGCTTGTAGCTGGCTCTAAATCTTTCAAAAGGCGGTCATTATCGTACATGGCTAATTTTGGCTAATAAATACGAGAAAATCATAACAGTTGATTGGCTTTTTGTCCAGTCCTGCGCTCGAATCACTGGGTTTTCGTTTGCTCCTAAAAGGGCTTTGAGTTAAAATGGGGGAATGATAAATTTTTTGCATAACTATACACCATCACCGGTGCTCATCGATTTTGGTCTCGTTGAGGTCTATTGGTATGGACTGATTATGGTTGTTTCGATGGCTCTAGCTATGATGCTAGCTGGTCGTCTGGCTAAGTTTTTTGATATCAAGACTGATGATTTGTATGATTTGGCTTTTTGGTTGATTATCTGGGGCTTGGTGGGGGCGAGGCTTTATCATATTGGCCTTGATTGGTCCTACTATAGTCAGTATCCAGAGGAAATGCCCAAGATTTGGCATGGTGGCCTAGCTATCCACGGCTCAGTGCTCGCTGGACTCGCTGTGACAGCTTGGTGGTCGCGAACGAGAAATTGGTCCTTTTGGACTCTAGCTGGAGTTTTGGCACCGGCGCTGGCACTAGGTCAAGCGCTTGGTCGCTGGGGTAATTATTTCAATCAAGAATTATTTGGACGGCCAACAAATTTACCGTGGGGGATTATGATTGAAGCAGGACGGAGGCCGGTTGGTTATGAGGAGTTTAGTTATTTTCAGCCGACTTTTCTCTATGAGTCGCTCGCTAGCTTGGCTTTGGCTGGAGCTTTGATCTATCTGATTAAAAATAGTGAACAAGTCGCTCGAGAGAGGCTAGGGCAGAGGGTGCTTGGGATTTACCTGATTGTTTTTGGCCTGTATCGGGGTTTGGTAGAGTTTATTAAGATTGATCTGACGCCAGTAGCTTGGGGTCTGCGCTGGCCACAATGGATGAGCTTGATTTTAATAGTCTTTGGTGGCATTATCTGTTATAAATCGATGATTACTAAGAAATAATTTAAAATAATAACTTTAAGTAAAAGTTGAAATGGGGTTTTAGACTTTCGACTCCTGCCTGCCGGTAGGCAGGTTTATATTCAATAATATGTCAGGACATTCAAAGTGGGCGACAACCAAAAGAGCCAAGGCGGTGGTGGATGCTAAACGAGGGGCGGTTTTTACCAAGATGGCCAATTTGATTATTATGAGTGCCAAAAAAGGTGGTGATCCGACCACTAACTTTGCTTTGCGTCTGGCTATTGACCGAGCTAAGGCGGCCAATATGCCCAAGGATAATATCGAGCGAGCGGTCAAACGAGGCACGGGGGAGCTCGCTGGAGCGGCGATCGAGGAACTCATCTACGAAGGTATCGGTCCAGCGCAAACTCAGTTTGTGGTACGTTGTTTAACTGATAGTCGTAATCGAGCAGCTAGTTTGATCAGGCATATTTTTGATAAGGCGGGTGGCTCAATGTCTGCGGTGATGTGGAACTTTGAGCTCAAAGGAGTGATTATGGTAGATGCTACGGAAGTGGCAAAGATTAATTTTGAAGAATTAGAATTGGAATTAATTGATGCTGGAGCGGATGATATTATTAATGAGGCTGAAGGGCTGACTATTTACTGCTCAACGGCTAATTTGCAGGGTATTAAGAAGATTTTGGAAGAAAAAGGCGTGGTGATTGAATCATCGGAGATCGAATATGTGGCCAAGGATAAGAAGGAAGTAACAGAAGAAGAGCAGGCTAAAGTAGATAATTTTATTGAGGCGCTCGAGGATTGTGATGATGTGGCGGATTATTATAGCAACGTTAGTTAGACAATTTACAATTAACAATTGGCAATTATCAATTTTGTGATTAATAGGCTGATTGAAAATTGATTTTATGATTATCTTGGGGATTGATCCAGGTATTGCCGACACTGGTTACGGAGTGATTGAGCAAAATAAAAAAGGTGATTTGTTGTGTCTGGCTTATGGTTCAATCAAGACGCCGGCCGGTGAGCTACTAGCTAAGCGGCTGTTTAGTTTGGCCGAACAGCTCTCGGCAGTGATTAAAAAATACCAACCAGAGCGGGCAGCGATTGAAGAGTTGTTTTTTTGTAATAATGCCAAGACTGCTCTAGTCGTCGGTCAGGCTCGTGGAGTGGCGATGCTTATCTGTAGTCAGGCAGGCCTGTCGCCAATGTCCTTTACGCCGCTGCAAGTTAAGCAAGCGGTGACGACTTATGGTGGTGCGAATAAGCAGCAAGTTCAGAAGATGGTCAAACTACTACTCAATCTCAAAGAAATACCGAAGCCTGATGATGCGGCGGACGCGCTCGCGATTGCTATTTGTGCTGCTGGCAACGGTGATTTATTGACCAAAAAATAAAAGAAAGATAAGATATGAACAATTAACCGTTGATTATATTTATTTTTTGTTGATGGTTAAATGTTAAGTGTTGATTTATGTATATAACTTGGTTAGGACAGAGTGCTTTTAAATTTCAAGATAAGCTTGGTGCTGATGGCTTTACGGTAACGACTGATCCTTTTAACCCTGACAAGACTGGTCTTAAAATGCCTAGTTTTGAAGCTGATATTGTGACGATTAGTCATGATCATGATGATCATAATTATCTCAAGGCATTGCGTAAGGATCCTTTTGTGATTGATACGGCTGGTGAGTTTGAATACAAGGGTGTCTATATCGAAGGTATTGATTCTTATCATGATGATGAGAAGGGTGCTAAGCGAGGCTCTAATGTAATTTTTAGATTTGATTTTAGTGATTTGTCAGTTGCTCACTTGGGCGATCTCGGTCATATCTTGACTGACAAACAAATCGAGCGACTGGAAGGTGTGGATGTGTTACTCGTGCCGATTGGTGGTGTGTATACGATTGATGCCAAAAAGGCGGTGGAAGTAATTAATCAACTGGAGCCACGAGTGGTGATCCCGATGCATTATCAGATCGATGGGCTCGAATTACCTGAGCAGTTAGATAATTTGGAAAAGTTTATTAAGGAGCTCGGTATTGCGCCAGAATATGAGGAGAAATTAAAAATCAGCAAAAAAGATTTGCCGACCGATGCGACCAAATTAGTTATTTTAACAGTCTAATAATATGCCAAGGGGGAAAAAGATTACTGTGAAGAGTGGTGGTGCTAGAACTCGTCAAGTAAGCGCCAAAGTCAATCATGAGGAGGCAGAAAAAATTCGAACCATGCTCGCCCGTGAAGAAGAAGTGATTGAGGCGGATATGCGTCAGGAACTAGCTCGGATGATTGATGAGCGGGACTTAAAAATGAGCAGAGATCTGGGGGCGATGAATAGTCGTAATCGCCAGCTGATGATGTGGATTGGGGTGAGTGTGATAATGCTCGTGATAGTGGTGCTGTGGGTGTCGACACTGGATTTGGCGGTTAATAATAGTTACCGAATGACCGAGGAGCAAACTGATGCTAAGTCTCTCTCAGAGTACAAACGTAATCTTGATCAAACCTTTGGCGAAGTGATGACAAAAATTGAACAACTCAAAGAACAGAGTAGACAAATTGTAAATCAAGCTAGTTCGACGGAGGCTGGAGTAAGTAGCTCTAACGCGATGTCTGAATTACCAAGCAATAGTAATTAAACAAGTCTATGCCGAAACAAAGTCAATTAGAATCAGAAGAGACGCAGGATAATGGTAATGGCGGTGAGGGTCTATCACAAGCTAAGTTTAGTGAAGCTGATGGTCAGATGGATCAGCAGTCGATTGTAGCGGAAATGAAGACGGCTTATTTGGATTATGCCATGAGCGTCATTGTGTCGAGAGCCTTGCCGGATGTGCGCGATGGTCTTAAGCCGGTTCATCGTCGCATTCTCTATGCGATGTGGAATGTGGGTTTGCGAGCGGGTGGTAAGTTTCGTAAGTCAGCGACTGTGGTCGGTGAAGTGCTTGGTAAGTATCACCCTCATGGTGATATTGCGGTTTACGATTCGATGGTGCGTATGGCACAGAACTTCTCAATGCGTTATCCGCTAGTCAAAGGTCAGGGTAACTTTGGTTCGATGGATGGTGATAATGCGGCGGCAATGCGTTATACCGAAGCTAAACTCAGCTATCTAGCTGAGGAGATGCTCTTTGATATTGAAAAGGAGACGGTGAACTTTGTACCGAACTTTGACGGCTCTCATCAAGAGCCACGAGTATTACCGGCTCGTTTGCCAAATTTGTTGCTCAATGGTTCAGAAGGTATTGCAGTTGGTATGGCGACCAAGATCCCGCCACACAATTTGCGTGAGCTCTGTGCGGCTATCCTGAGATTGATTGATAATCCGGAGTTGACAGTGGAAGAAATCATGGAAGACGTGCAGGGTCCGGACTTCCCAACTGGCGGTATTATTTATAATAAAAAAGATATTTTACAGGCTTACACCACAGGCCGAGGTGGGATTGTGATGCGTGGTAAGGCTGAAATTGTAGAGAACAAAAAAGGTGACAGTCAGATTTTGATTACCGAGATCCCTTATCAGCTCAATAAGTCTAGTTTGGTAGAAAAAATTGCTGATTTGATTAAGGAGAAAAAAATCGAAGGCGTGCGTGATTTGCGTGATGAGTCTGGTAAAGAAGGCGTGCGTATTGTGCTCGATCTCAAGAAAGATGCTTTCCCAAAGAAGATTTTGAATAGTCTCTATAACAAGACGCCGCTACAGGATACTTATCATGTCAATTTGCTCGCTCTAGTTGATGGTATTCAGCCAAAGGTTTTGAATATCAAGGCGGCGCTCGAAGAGTATGTTAAGCACCGTGAAGAAGTGATCAAGCGTCGGACGCAGTTTGATTTGGATAAGGCTAAGGCTCGCGCGCATATCTTGGATGGTTTGATGATTGCGTTACTGCATATTGATGAGATTATCAAAATCATCAAAGCTTCTAAGGATAAAGAAGACGCCAAGCAAAACTTGGTGAAACGTTTCAAGCTGTCAGAGTTACAGGCAGCGGCGATTGTGGAAATGCGTCTGGGGCAATTAGCTGGTCTAGAGCGACTCCATGTCGAAAATGAACTCAAAGAAAAAACTAAATTAATCAAAGAATTAGAAGCAATCCTTGCCTCTCGTGAGAAGGTAATGGAGATTGTCAAAACTGATATTCGTGAGATCTCCGAGAAGTATGGCGACGAACGTCGGACTAAGGTGGTGGCCAGAGGCTTTAAGGAGTTTAGTGTCGAGGATTTGGTGCCAAATGAAGAGGCGGTAGTGATGATGACGCGTGATGGTTATATCAAGCGTATGCCTTATGATACCTTTAAAACTCAAAGCCGTGGTGGCAAGGGTGTGGTGGGCTTAACTACTAAAGAGGAAGATGGTGTGGAGTTTATGTTTAGCACCATGACTCATGATGATTTGCTATTCTTCACTACTCGAGGTCGAGTCTTCCAACTCAAAGGCTATGAGATCCCACAGGCGCAAAGAACTGCTAAGGGTCAAGCGATTGTAAACTTCTTGTCGATCCCGAGTCAGGAAAAAGTGACCAGTGTTTTGCCACTCGCTAAGCTCGGTGAGATGAAATATTTATTCTTTGCGACTGAGCGAGGTTTGGTCAAAAAAGTGGAATTGAAAGATTTTGACAACGTGCGGCGTAGTGGTCTAGTAGCGATCAAACTCAAAGATGATGACAAGCTGATCTGGACTAAGCCAACATCGGGCAATGATACTGTCCAATTAGTAACGGCTGGTGGTCAAGCAATTCATTTTCATGAGTCCGATGTGCGTGATATGGGTCGTGGTGCGGCCGGTGTCTTTGGCATTAAGCTCAAAAAGTCTGATCGAGTAGTGGGTATGGGTGTGGTAGCTGACGGTAAGGTTAAGGGCTACGAAGTTTTGTCGGTTATGGCTAATGGTTACGGCAAACGCACTGATCTCAAAGAGTATAAAGTTCAAGGTCGTGGTGGTAGCGGTATCAAGACTGCTAAGATCACTACCAAGACTGGTCGTTTGACCAATGCTTTTGTGGTGAGTGCTGAAAAAATGCAAGAAATGGACTTGGTCATCATCTCGGCCAAGGGTCAAGTGATCCGCTTGCCATATAAGTCGGTCAGCGAATCTGGTCGTGACACTCAGGGTGTGCGCCTGATGCGTTTTAAGGAGTCGGATGATGAGGTGGCAGCAGTGACTTGGATTTGACAGCCACTAGCTCATAACTTAAAATAAGGTCAAATCTCTTGCCGGAAAGCTTGTCTAGTTAGTTTAAGTTGTTATCCGTCATTGGTTTGACTCGGATAAGTTTAAAAATTAATTAAGGTCTCGAGAGGAGTGGTCGAGACAATAAAATTTGTCAACAATATGATTGATGTCAAAAAACAGAAGATGTTGCCGATCTTGGGTGTCGTAATTGTGCTCTTGATTGCTGGTATTTACATGTCTCAGAAGGGTGGTATGGCTTTGGGCGGCAGTATTAGTCCTGCTCAAGCTAAGACTAAGGCAGAAACTTTTGTGCGTGATACTTTGCTCGGTGGCAAAACTCAGTTTACTATTTCTGATGTGACTGAAGAAGCTGGTCTGTACAAGATGAGTATTACTTTGGAAGGTGGCGGTGAGCCAATTGATTCTTATATGTCTAAGGATGGTAAGACTTTTTTCCCACAAGGCATGAATATTGAAAAGATGACCGCCGAAGCTGGTGGTGTAGCCGGTGAGGATAGTGCTGCTGCTCCAGTAGCTCAGGTCAGTAAGAAAAGCGATAAGCCAGTGGTGGAACTCTTTGTTATGAGTCACTGTCCTTATGGTACTCAGATTGAGAAGGGTATTTTGCCAGTAGCTAAGGCTCTTGCCGGCAAGATTGATTTCCAAGTCAAGTTTGTGGATTACGCTATGCATGAGAAGAAGGAAATCGATGAGCAGATTCGTCAGTACTGTATTAATAAAGAACAGGCTCCTAAATTTATTCCTTACTTGGAGTGTTTCCTCAAGGCTGGTGATAACGCTGCTTGTTTGAAGGAACAGGGTGTTGATGAGAAGAAGCTTGCTGCTTGTGTAACTAATACTGATAAGCAATTTAAGATTAGTGAGTCCTACAACAACAAGGATTCTTGGGGTAGTCAGTTCCCTCCATTTGCTATTCACCAAGCTGAAAACACCAAGTACGGTGTCCAAGGTTCTCCAACATTGGTCATTAATGGTGAACAGGTTGAATCCGGTCGTGACAGTGCTAGCTTAGCTAAGGTTGTCTGTGGTGCATTTACTGATGGTAAGGCTCCAAAGGAATGTTCTAATACTTTTGCTAGTGCTACTCCAGCTCCTGGTTTTGGTACTGGTACTCAAGCTGCTGGTTCTGCCTCAGCTGGTGCTCAGTGTAACTAAGTACTGGAGTATAAACTAAGATATAAAAAGCCGTCCTGATCAGGACGGCTTTTGTTTTAGGCTTTGAGTGAGATTAATGATAAAAAGATTGTTACTGATGAGCTGAGGCTGATTGTAAGAATAAGCCAATCAGTAAATTGAAAAGGGCAGAACTGTAAAATGAGATAACTGAGACTAGCTAGAGCTAGACAAGGTATAGTTATGGTCTTGATCTCTGAAAACTCAAGAGCAGGATAGCTATAATGTAGTTTTTTATCCCAAAAATGTGTAATCAGATAGCTGAGCCCAAGGGCGATGATAAAAAATAAGATTTGTTGAAAAATCTTGGCCTTTAAAGCTGTTGTGACAAATGGCAAAGATAGGACTACTACGAGTTGAGCGAGTGATAAGCTCATGAGCTTGGTTTTACTAAGCATGATAATCTCCAGACTGTGAAAGAACAATGCTGATATAATGGTATGATTGTTTGGCTTTGTCAAGATTTGTGAGCGCTGAAATACCTAGTAATTTGTGGATATTATTAACATTTTTAAAAGTTTGGAAATTAGTCAGGATTTTGGACTATTTGGTCATGACTTTTTAGTGGCTAAAATTAGGCTAAATTTGATTATGTGGAGATGAGCTCACTACTCTTGACACATAATATAATTGCTGTATAATTGGAGTTAATAAATAAATTATGTTAGTTAATCAATTGAGATTCGCTACAAAAGTAAGTGGTTAATAGAAGTCATATTTTGGCTTAAATTGACCGCTACGGCGGTTTTTTTGATGAAATTTCTAGTTTATTACTCCTTGACAACAGAATATCGAGAACCAATAAATAAATGAAAGCATTTAAGATAAAAGCGTGGGAAAATCACGTAAGAGTATATGGTGGATGCCTTGACTTAAAAAGACTATGAAGGACGTAACAGCCTGCGATAAGCTTCGGTGAGGTGGCAAGTAACCTTTGACCCGAGGATTTCCGAATGGGGAAACCTATCCTGTTGATGACAGGATGTCCGGTAGCTGAATACATAGGCTACTGAGACGACAACCCGATGAACTGAAACATCTTAGTAGTCGGAGGAAAAGAGAAAAAAAATGATTATTAGCCATAGGTGATGACTCGTCATCGCTAGTGGCTAGTAATCTTGATTCCCTAAGTAGTGGCGAGCGAAAGGGGACAAGTCTAAACCGGTTAAACTATGGTTACAAGCAGTTTACTGTGAGTAATCTGAAGGCCCTAAAGCCATATGTTTTTCCGGTGTTGCAAGATGGTTGTGTCGCAGTTTAGGTAATGCGGCTAGTTGGCACGATTTATTAGTTGAAGTGAGCTGGAAAGCTTTGCCAGAGCAGGTGATAGCCCTGTAAGCGAAAATAAATTGTGGAGCTAGTATAACTATTCTTAAGTAGGGCGGGACACGAGAAATCCCGTTTGAAGCTGGGTCGTCTATGACCCAAGACTAAATACTTTTTAAGATCGATAGTGAATAAGTACCGTGAGGGAAAGGTGAAAAGCATCCCGGTGAGGGAGTTGAAATAGTACCTGAAACCGTATACTTACAAGCAGTTGGAGCCTGGAGCAATCCGGGTGACAGCGTGCCTATTGAAGAATGAGCCAACGAGTTTATTGTATGTGGCTTGGTTAATCCGCCTTGAGCGGAGGAGCCGTAGTGAAAGCGAGGGTTAATAGCCCGTTTGTCGCATGCATAAGACCCGAAGCCGTGTGATCTAGCCATGACCAGGTTGAAGTTTGTCGAAAGACAGATGGAGGACCGAACCCATAAGCTGTGCAAAACTTTGGGATGAGTCGTGGTTGGCGGAGAAATTCCAATCGAACTCGGCAATAGCTGGTTCTCCTCGAAATAGCTTTTGGGCTAGCCTCGAGCGCTGACCCTAGGGGGTAGAGCACTGAATGAGGACGGGTTTTACCGTCCTTAACCAAACTCCGAATACCTAGGGGTGCAGCTCGGGAGTCAGACAGCGAGCGCTAAGGTCCGTTGTCAAAAGGGAAACAGCCCAGACCGTCAGCTAAGGTCCCTAAATATATGCTAAGTGTAAAAGGTTGTGTCGTGACCTCGACAACTAGGAGGTTGGCTTAGAAGCAGCCATCCTTTAAAGAAAGCGTAACAGCTCACTAGTCAAGTCGTCTCGCGCCGAAAATTTACCGGGGCTAAGCATATTACCGAAGCTACGGACTCTGCAGCAATGCAGATTGGTAGAGGAGCGTTTTTAAGCCACAGAAGCTGTCATGTGAGTGATGGTGGAGGCTTAGGAAGTGAGAATGTTGGCATAAGTAGCATGAAGGCGGATGAAAACCCCGCCCACCGAAAATCTAAGGGTTCCTGGGCAACGTAAATCGTCCCAGGGTTAGTCGGTCCTAAGGCGAGGCCATTGTAATGGTGGCGTAGTCGATGGATGAGCTGGTTAATATTCCAGCACTAGCACAATTTTCCGACGGAGTGACGGACTTCTGCAGTTTGAGGGTGTATTGGTTTGCACCTTGGTGGCTTAGAGATCTGACTTAGGTAAATCCGGGTCAATAAGATCGATGAGTTGCCAGCAGATAAGGCCTTCGGGCTAAGTCAATTCAAATGAATGAGGTTCCCAGAAAAACTTCTAGGGCTAAGGTTGTGGTATCCGTACCGTAAACCGACACAGGTAGATGAGGCGAGAAGCCTAAGGTGAACGAGAGAAACATCGTTAAGGAACTAGGCAAAAAAGCGGTCGTAAGTTAGCGATAAGACCTGCCCTGAGCAATCAGGGCCGCAGCGAATGACTTTCAAGTGACTGTTTACCAAAAACACAGCTCCCTGCTAAATCGAAAGATGATGTATAGGGGGTGATGCCTGGCCAGTGTCCGAACGTTAAGAGGAGAGGTCATCCTAGTTTACTAGGGGCAGCTTTGAATTTAAGCGCGGATGAACGCCGGCCGTAACTATAACGGTCCTAAGGTAGCGAAATTCCTTGTCGGGTAAGTTCCGACCTGCACGAATGGCATAACAACTTGAAAACTGTCTCAACGATGTACTCGGCGAAATTACAAGACCAGTGAAGATGCTGGTTAACCATAGCTGGACGAAAAGACCCCATGAAGCTTTACTATAGCTTGATATTGGATTAGGGATATACATGTTCAGTATAGGTGGGAGCCCGCAAGGGCAACAGTGAGATACCACTCTTGTGTATTTTTAATTCTAACTTGTACCCATGAATCTGGGTAAAGGACAGTATCTGGTGGGTAGTTTGTCTGGGGCGGATGCCTCCCAAAAGGTAACGGAGGCGTTTACAAAGGTTGGCTATCCCGGAATGGAAACCCGGGAGATAGTGTAAAGGCATAAGCCAGCTTTACTGCAAGACCTGCAAGTCGCGCAGTTGCGAAAGCAGAACTTAGTGATCCGACCGTGCGGTATAGTACGGCGGAAGCTCATCGGATAAAAGCTACTCTGGGGATAACAGGCTAGTCACGCCCAAGCGTCCACAGCGACGGCGTGGTTCGGCACCTCGATGTCGGCTCGTCGCATCCTGGGGGTGGAGAAGCTCCCAAGGGTTGGGCTGTTCGCCCATTAAAGCGG